>Ga0206950_1021_pt1 | contig 43720 bp, 38 predicted proteins | sample Alteio_BWOrgHeat_41_FD_152954 | JGI IMG/M metagenome (GOLD analysis project Ga0206950, IMG submission 152954) | Enriched cells from forest soil in Barre Woods Harvard Forest LTER site, Petersham, Massachusetts, United States -... | ecosystem: Environmental > Terrestrial > Soil > Temperate forest >... | reverse complement strand
AAGTTGTTCTTGATGAAGATCCCCGACTAAAACATTCGGGGATGACTTTGTCTTTGAATAAAAATCCCCTTGGTCCAAAATAAAATCAAAACGGAAAAGGTCTTCAGGATGGACTTTAATACCTTTGAGGATGGGCGGATTAAATTCGGGGCTCAGATGCACCATGACCCCGGGTGGCGGCAAATGGAATTCCCCGCTTGTCCCCCCAATATCAGGGGCTGCTTGGGCAACGGGCCCAAACCCATTGGCCAAAAAGGCAAAAAGAACCCCTATAGATATACTTTTTCTTAGATCTAAATGTCTGGACATAAATTAAGTATACACTATTTCTATGTGCTTTCAAATGCCTACGGCGAATGCGTCAACGCGGTGTTGGAAACGACTCCAGCTTCAGCGATTTTACTGTATTTTTCAGGGTTACCCTTAAAAGCCGCGACACAGCCACCACAACATAAATGATAAACCTTTCCGTTATATTCTTGAACGACACCTGGCCCCATCACACCAATAGGCCTGCCGGAAACAGGACAATATTTATTGCCCGCATCTACTGGTTTGGATGAGAAGGATTGCGTTGATTCTGGCCCTGGTATTTGCTGGGCAAAAACTAAACCTGCACTTAATAAGATGAGTCCTAACAGTAAAGTTAGAATTTTGTTCATACGGATCTCTCCTTTTTGGACCCCGCCGCTTGCCGCTGACGGCAGGCGGGGCTTGTTAATGTTGTTTATTCCAGTTTTCCCTTTAATTCAAATTGCGATTTCCAAATATAATAAATCGCCGGATATACCAAAAGTCCGAGAATAAACGACGTAACCAATCCTCCGACCATAGGTGCTGCAATACGCTTCATCACATCGGCTCCTGCCCCATCAGACCACATGATCGGCAGCAATCCGACGAAAGCGGCCATCACCGTCATCATTTTAGGACGCAAACGGCGTACTGAACCTTGGATAATCGCATCCTTTAAATCCTTATACGTATTCATGCGATTTTCTTTGATGGCTTGCTTGTACGCTAAGTCCATAAATAACAGAAGCAATACGCCTGTTTCCGCGTCAAGCCCCATGAGTGCGATCATGCCCACCCAAACAGCAATGGAAACGTTATATCCCAATCCCCATAAAAGCCACACCGCCCCAATCAGCGAAAACGGTACGGATAATAGTACAATACCTGTTTGCACCACCGACTTTGTATTCATGTACAATAAGAAGGCAATGATAACAAGTGTTAAGGTCAAAACTACTTTCAGCCGCTCCCGTACCCGAAGCATATTTTCATATTGACCGCTCCAAAGAAGATCATACCCTTGCGGCAATTGTACTTTTTGCTCCACGACCCGCCTGGCGTCTTTGACATAGCTGCCGATGTCGCGATTGGCCACATCAACATAGACATACCCTGCTAATAGACCATTTTCATTACGGATCATCGAAGGGCCGGTCCGGATAACGATGTCGGCAACTTCCCCTAAGGGGATTTGCGCCCCAGTCGGTGTGGCGATTAAGACATGTTTTAATTTCTCCACACTATCACGTAACTCCGACGGATAACGAACATTGACAGCATAGCGTTCCTGGCCTTCAACCGTCGTCGCGACATCTTCACCTCCAATAGCCGATGCGATGGTCATCTGTGCATCATGGATGGAAAGCCCATAACGGGCCAATTGTTCACGCTTTAAATCGAAGTCCAAAAAGTACCCGCCTGCGGTACGCTCCGCATAAACGCTTCTTGTGCCAGGAATGTCTTTGATGATCCCTTCGAGTTGAATACCGATGCGCTCAATTTCTTCCATATCAGAACCCAAGATTTTAATCCCGATAGGAGTCCTTATGCCCGTTGATAACATGTCGATTCGGTTTTTAATGGGCATAGTCCAGGCATTTGTACTTCCCGGAATCTGTAAGGCTTTGTCCATTTCATCAATCAATTCTTGATGAGTAATAGGCTTGGGCCACTGACTTTCCGGCTTTAAAAGCACCACTGTTTCCATCATCGAAAGCGGTGCCGGGTCCGTTGAGCTTTCCATACGCCCGGCCTTGCCCCAAACACTTTCTACTTCGGGAAAACTTTTAATGATCCTGTCCTGCGTTTGCAATAATTTCTTGGCCTCGGGAGCGGATATACCAGGGCTGGTGATAGGCATATACAAAATACTGCCCTCCCATAAAGGCGGCATAAATTCTGAACCTAATTTTAAATAGACAGGAACTGTGATCAGCATTAAACCTAAAGCTATAGCAATAACTTCTTTAGGAAAGCGCAGGACAAAACGACAAAGAGGGTCATACATCCGGAATAAAATACGGCTAATGGGATGCTTTTCTTCCGGGTAATATTTACCAACTAATAAAACATTGACAAGTTTTGAGCGGAAAGGCTTCACTCTTAAGAGCAACATGCGCAAAGCAGGGTTAAGCGTCACCACTAAAACAGCGGCGATGGTCATGGCAAAAGTTTTAGACCAGGCCAACGGTTTGAATAAGCGTCCTTCCTGGTCAATTAAAGTAAAAATTGGCAAGAAAGAAACCGCGATGACCAAAAGCGAAAAGAAAACCGCTGGCCCCACCTCTTTAAGGGCTTTAAGACAAACCTCCCGGTAATCTTCTTTACGCCCTCCTGCTTCCCAATACTCCAAATGCTTATACACATTTTCCATCTGCACGATGGCCCCATCAACCAGAACACCGATAGAAATAGCTATCCCGGCTAAAGACATGATATTGGAAGTCAGTTTCATGCCGAAAAGAGGGATAAATGCCAATAGGACAGCAACTGGAATGGTAATGATGGGGATAAATGCCGACGGAAAGTGCCAAAGGAAAAATAAAATGACAAGGCTTACAATAATCATTTCTTCCGTCAGCTGATGCCTTAAATTCTCAATGGCCCTTAAAATCAATTCTGAACGGTCATAGGTTACTTTCACTTCAACGCCTTCCGGTAAAGACGATTGGATTTCTTTCAACTTTTCTTTGACTCGATTGATGACCGTCAACGCATTTTCTCCGAAACGCATAACAACCGTGCCCCCGACAACGTCCCCTTGGCCGTTTAAATCGGAAAGCCCCCGTCGCAATTCAGGGCCGATACCAACGCGGGCGAGATCTTTAACTAAAATCGGTGTTCCATGGGGGTCAACGCTGACAACCGCTTGTTCAAGGTCTTTAACAGATTTCACATAGCCATGGCCCCGCACCATGTATTCCGCACCGCTAAATTCTAAAAGTCCCCCGCCCGCGTCCTCATTGGTGTTTTTCACAGCGTCAATAAGTTTGGTGATAGGTATTTTGTAAACCAACAACTTATTGGGGTCTGCGGTGATTTGATATTGCTTAACAAATCCCCCTAAAGAAGCCACTTCAGCCACTCCGGGAACGCTTTGCAGGTGATACCGCAAATACCAATCCTGAAAACTGCGTAACTGTTGCAAATCATGTTTGCCGCTTTTATCAACAAGCACATACTGATACACCCAGCCAACACCTGTAGCATCCGGCCCTAATTCTGTTTTTACACCTTCGGGAAGACGGGGGATTATTTTGCTTAGATACTCCAACACACGGCTTCGAGCCCAATAAATATCCGTGCCGTCTTTGAAAATGACATACACATAAGAAAAACCGAAGTCCGAAAATCCCCGTATCGCTTTGACACCGGGAGCGCCTAATAATGAAGAAACGATCGGATATGTGACCTGGTCTTCAATGGTATTGGGGCTTTGATCCCAGCGGGAATAAATAATAACTTGGGTATCAGAAAGATCAGGAATAGCATCGAGAGGAATGTTTTGCATAGACCAGATGGCCCCGACCAAAGACACAGCCACACAAATAAGCACCATGAATTTATTCCGGGCGGAAAACCCAATGAGACGTTCAATCCAACCCTCTTTCTTTTCTACAGTGTTATCCATTGGTATCTCCTTGCTGTAAACCCGCCTGAACGCGGCTTTCAGAATCCAAAAGAAAATTGCCGCTAATAACAATACGCTCACCTGCCGTTAAACCGGATTTGACTTCAAATCCATCATCCGTTTCCCAACCGGTTTGAATTTCCCGTGGCTCAAATGTTCCTGTATCTTTTTGCACAAAGACAATCTTGCGCATTCCTGTATCCATCACCGCGTCCCTGGGAATAACGATTGTCCTGCCTAACTCTACAGGAAATTCAATATTGGCAAACATATTGGATTTAAACTTCCTTTGATCGATATGGTCGAGCCAAATATGCACACGTATCGTCCTGGAAGCCTCATCAATGCTTGAATCAATACTTTTGACTATCCCCGCGTATTTGTGGTGATAGGCCGGCAGCTCGACGATTGCTTTTTGACCTACTTTAATAAATCCCAAATCATCCTCAAAAATTTGGGCGAAAACTTCTCCTGCGTACTGTCCCGCGGCCCGGACTGTTTTTATAAGACTCTTTTTACTGACAATAGCTGTGCGAAGACCTATCAATTGCTGTTTGGGGATTCCTAAGGAAATCGTCGTGTAATCTTTGACCGTAGATTCATGTGGCTGGGCCTTCTCTATCATCTGGACTAAATCCATGCCACAAATGGGACAATGGCCTGGGTGGTCGCTCGTGTAATGCGGATGCATAGGGCAATACCAGATATCGTGAGCCCCGTGTTTTGCCACTATTTGATCAGGTGCACGATTTTGAAACAAGCCAATACCTATGGCTAAAGAAGCGAGAATGATAATTAAAATGATATTTTTGATTTTCATAATATTTCCTCAAATTAAGGTAATAAAAAATAATGCCCTTCCTTGCATACGCAGGAAAGGCAAAACATTTAATTAAAGGAAATTAAATACGCAAATTGAAGGTTCTAAGGTAAAGCGGCGTAAAACTGATACCCAGAGGCGAACTTCCAGGCGGACAGGCTAAGGACACCGGAGATGGCAGGGTTGTTATGTGTTTATCAAAAAAAATAGGCGCTGAAAAAGTGACGCCTGATACAACCGATGAAGGAATAACCTGTGTGTTAGAAAATTCGGCACTTGTTAATTGATACTTACATGCCAGAACCGGACTAGAAGAAGTATTGTGAGGACCTTTATCTGAACAATGGCCGCACATAGCCGTTTTATGAAAATGCGCCACCGCCGAAGATGCGGAACAACAACACATAACGGTTGCAACACTTAAACAAACAGCCAATAAAGATGAAGTGAATAATTTAATTATCTTGCTCATAACACCCTAAATATAGCACCCCTAAGAAACAAAGTCAAAACTAACTATTACCTGCCATGTTGTCACCTGCTTGTTTTCCAATTGCCTTTCCAATTCAAGCGCATGGGCACGCTCATGGGCATCACCAAATTCAAAATCTTCCTCGAACTAAATAATCATTGAAAGCGGTCATTTGTAATTATTTACAACATTCCTTTACTCTCAACAGGCAACAACTTCCGATGGCCATAGCCGACCCCGCAAATGGGGCGGTCAAATATATCCATAGATATTCCCAATGTCCTGACACAAGAGCGGGAGCCAATGACCGTGCAGGGTTCATGGATGCGCCAGTAATCGGTCCTGCAAAAATGGCTTCCAATGCAACCATCCCTCCAATGGCCACACCTGCCATCAAGCCTTTTTCCTTAGCTCCTTGGGCCACATGGATAATAACAAACATAAGAAAAAAGGTTAGGATTGCTTCAAACACAAAATCCCCTGTCGGAGAGATGAAGTTTGGCAATGTGCTACCCAATGTCTTATGCAGAGGGAAAATACATTTTAGGAAAAGGCTGGCGGTGATACCCCCCAAAACTTGACTGATAACAAACAGCGAGAACTCCTTGAGGGAAAGGCGTTTAGCCAGCAAGAAACCAAAAGATACCGCAGGATTAAAATGCGCCCCCGAAATTTCACCCAGGGCATAAATCATGGTCATAATAATCAGACCGAAAACTAAACCAACACCCAAATGAGTAATCACTCCCCCGCTAATATCATTGATAATAATTGCTCCCGTACCTGCAAAGACTAAAGCAAAAGTACCTATGTACTCACTAAAATATTTTTTCATATTTTACCGGCAGTGGCGCAGGTTTTGGCACACCAGCCTTCAACCTTTTGCTTTATGGCATCACGGATGGGCCTTATTTGTTGGAGCTTTTCTTTATCGGTTCCAATGGCTTTAGAAGGGTCGGGAAAGCTCCAATGCAAACGTTGAGTCAAACCAGGAAAAATAGGACAACGCTCCGCACTGGCCTCATCACAAACAGTAATAACATAGTCGAATTTCTCACCTTTCTTAAAAAGGTCAAATACTGCTTGTGTCTTTTTATGGGATAAGTCTATCCCTTCTTCTTTCATAACATCGACGACAAGTGGATTCAATACACCCGGTTCAATCCCCGCACTTTGAACTTCAAAGCAATCCTTACAAAAATGGTTTAACCATGCTTCAGCCATCTGACTTCTTGCTGAATTATGAATACAGACGAATAACACCTTTTGCTTAAGCATAGGTTATCCTTTCATGCTGATTTATTTTTTTCTATCTTTAATTATCTTTTCTTAACAGGACATGCATGGCGTTCTCGCCGTATACTCGCTCAACTGGCTTAAATCCTAAACTGCTTAAATCAATACCTGTAAGGAGATTCTCTCCTTGCCCCAAGTAAACAGGCGAATACGCCAAATGCATTTGGTCAATCAAACCTGCTTGCAGATATTGACGGATTGTGTTTACTCCGCCACCAATACGCACATCCTTAGCCTTAGCCGCTTCTTTGGCTTTGGCCAGTGCCGAAGCGATTCCATCACTCACGAAATAAAAGGTTGTACCGCCTTTCATGACAATCGGAGCCCTTGGATAATGCGTCAACACAAAAACAGGTACGTGATACGGCGGCTCCTCACCCCACCAGCCTTTCCAAGACTCATCACCCCAAGAACCCCGGATGGGGCCGAACATATTGCGCCCTAAAATCCAACTTCCTACATTCTCAAAAGATTTTTCGGCCCAATCATTATCAATCCCTGCACCTGCGCCTTCCTTACCGTTACCGTGCATTTTATTGAACATTTTTGTTTTAAAGAACCAGTCAAAAATTTCAGGGCCTCTAAGACCTAAAGGGTTATTAATATCCTGACTTGGCCCCGCTGAAAACCCGTCGAGAGATATTGAAAAAGCTGCCACCTTAACAATTCCCATCTATCCTCCAATTTATAAATTTTTGTTAAAGATTTAAAAATATATTACCAAAGCTTCTTCCAAGCTATCTATTATTTTTAACAATATGTGAAAAAATTGATGGTGGCGGGAGTGGATTTAGGCCGCAGCCGTCTACCACCGAAGTGTCGGGTATGAAGCTCCCCGACGGCGTCTTTTTAAATTTCCCAGCCCTTATTAAAAGGACTACTTATAGTTTCGTGAAAGAAAACCAAGAAGACATTTGATTCATTACGCCTTCTCCTTTCATGGTCTGTATTGTATATAAATTTTTGGAAAGTTCAATCTACAAATAATTAACGTAGTATTAGCGAGGATGATGGACTACAACTTCAGCTTCCTTAATCTTAATGCGTTACCTATAACTGATATTGAACTAAGGCTCATTGCTCCCCCAGCTATCATTGGGTTTAATAAAAGACCCCAAAAAGGATATAAAATTCCTGCCGCAATAGGGATACCGACGGCATTATAAATAAAAGCGAAAAATAAATTCTGCCTGATATTTGACATAACTGCATGGCTCAATTTCAATGCTTTAACAATCCCATTTATATCCCCTTTGACCAAAGTTACTCCTGCACTTTCGATGGCCACATCTGTTCCTGTTCCCATTGCAACACCCACATCCGCTTGGGCCAAAGCAGGAGCATCGTTTATACCGTCTCCAGCCATGAGAACAACTGCCCCCTGGGATTTAAATTTTTTAACAATCTCCTGCTTACCCTGTGGTTTTAATTGAGCGTAAACTTCATCAATATTCAACTGTTGTGCAATTGATTTGGCTGTTGATTCATTGTCGCCTGTAAGCATTGCAACTTTTATTCCCATATCATGCAAGGCTTTAATAGCGTTGGCAGCTGATTCTTTGATGGGGTCTGCAATCGCCAGGATACCAAGTATTTTTTGATTAGCCGCTACCCAAATCACTGTCTGCGCTTTTTGCTCCAGGGCAATTGCCTTTTCTTTTAACTGTTCTGGTAAAACCATACCCTGTTCTTGCAGAAAACTGGCCTTGCCTAAAATAACATTTTGTTCCTGAACTTTCCCCTTAATGCCAGCCCCTGTTACAGATTCAAAGCCTACTACGGACATTAAATCAAACTTCTTACACTGTACATAATTGACAACAGCACGGGCCAAGGGATGTTCGCTATTTTGCTCTAAGGAGCCAGCAAATCGCACTAATAAATTTTCTTCTTGCCCCTCTGCAACGACTACGGAAGTCACTTGCGGCTTACCCAATGTCAACGTTCCTGTTTTATCAGTCAATACGCATGTTATCTTCTCCAATTTTTCAAAGCTTTCAGCGTTCTTAATTAAAATTCCCATTTGTGCGCCACGACCAACACCTACCCTAATTGACATAGGAGTTGCTAAACCCAACGCACAAGGACAAGCAATAATCAAGACTGCAATTGCATTAACCAAAGCATAAGCTAATGCAGGTACAGGCCCCCAAATAGACCATACAATAAACGTAATAATAGCCGCTCCAATAACAACAGGAACGAAATAGCCTGAAACCTTATCGGCTAATTTTTGAATAGGCGCACGGCTACGCTGGGCTTCGTTAACCATACACACAATTTGGGATAATAACGTTTCAGAACCAATTTTCTCTGCCTTCATTGTAAATGTACCTGTCTGATTAACCGTAGCTCCAATAACTCTCTCTCCTGTTGTTTTAACGACAGGCGTTGCTTCTCCTGAAATCATCGATTCATCAATGTCGCTTTTACCTTCAATAATAATCCCATCTAAAGGAATTTTTTCTCCTGGCCTTACACGCAATAAATCTCCTTTTTGGACAATATCAATACTCACATCCTCCTCATGACCATTGCTAACACGATGAGCATTTTTTGCCGCCAACCCCAATAATGCTTTAATCGCCTGCCCTGTTTGATTCCTCGCCTTTGCTTCCAATAATTGACCAAAAATTACCAATACCGTAATCATGGATGCCGATTCAAAATATAAATTTATTTTCCCATACATCTTTAATGATTCAGGCAAAAAGCTTGAGAATAAAATGGCCCCTACACTATAAAAATATGCCGCTCCAATTCCTAAAGAAATCAAAGTAAACATATTCAATGAGCGGTTATAAATAGACTGCCATGCTTTTTTAAAAATAAATAAACCTGACCATAGAACAACCGGAGTAGCTAAAATAAATTGAATCCATCTTCCAGCTTCAATTTCAGTAAACGATAATAGAATAATTGGGAGAGTTAAGCTAAGTCCTATCCAAAATTTTATCGATAGTTCTTTAACTTCCTCATTTTCAATTTCATGTCCGACAGGATTAAGCAGTTCAAGCGGCATACCACATTTAGGACAATCACCAGGCCCATCTTTTCTGACCTCTGGATGCATAGGACAGGTATAAATTCCCGTTGCATGAACTTTCATTGCGGTTTCAGGAAGTTTATTTTTTATTCCAGAATTGCCTAAAAATTTCTCCTTGCAGTGTGGACTACAAAAATAATACATTTGTCCATCACGTTCTGCTTTAATAGCAGTCTTTCCATCTACTGTCATATGACAAATTGGGTCAGTAGCCATTGTAAACACCTCATTCCTAACCGATAAATTTAGACACAAAAAAGCACTCGTGAAATTGAATCGAGCATAACTTTTTTTTATTATTGTATGAAAGATAAATGAATCAATTAAACCAAGGTATAAGGATGGCGCTAAAATCAAAAACCTCATATGTATGCTTTACCGACTGATCCATGACTGATTAGACAAAGCAAAGCCACGACGAGGTCACGCGGAGGTTTAAAATGGTGGCGGGGAGTGGATTTAAACCACCGACCTGTCGGGTATGAACCGAATGCTCTATCAACTGAGCTACCCCGCCAAAATGAATTTTAAGAAAGATGATTTTAGACGAGAAGAAACTAATTGGCAAGCAATTTCTATATACAAAATAGGAAGAATCGGTAGAATAAAGATTCTCGATTTCAACAACATAACTTAAGGAATTCAAACAATTGGGTCTTTTGAAAATCACCCTGAACACACAAATTTTCTTAGGCGCCCTTCTGGGGGTGGCTTTTGGGATCATTCTAGGCCACTCGGCTTTACCTTCAGCAACCATCTCGCCTTTTCTTTGCGGCTTTGATCTTTTAGGCAAAATCTTTATCAATTTGCTTAAAATGATTCTGATCCCTTTGGTTTTTACCTCCATTACGGCTGGCATTGCCAACCTTAAGAATTCCCCTTATTCCGCGCGCATATGGCCTACTCTTATATTCTATTCCTTAACCACCACGGCTTTAGCCGCCATCACTGGCTTGACTGCCATGAATTTTATAAAACCCGGTGTTGGGCTTGATATCCATCTCTTCAAAGAAAATATGGCTTCTTTTCAGGTCCAATCTCTTTCGGCCGGTGAATTTGGCCGCAAATTTATTGATGGGTTATTCATGAATCCTTTGGCTGCCATGAGCCAAAATAATATCTTGGGCGTGGTTGTATTTGCTGTATTTTTAGGGATTGCGATGGTCCTCTTAGGTCAACGGAGTCAAACGGTCCTAAAAATGATCAATGAGCTTTTTGAAATCATCATGACCATGGTGCGTTGGATCATGCGGCTGGCCCCTCTTGGCATCATGGGGCTTTTAACTAAACTAGTTGCCCAAGCAAACACCCCATTGCTTTATGTTTTAAGCAAATATATTCTCGTGGTTGTGGGCACGACCCTTTTTCACGGTCTTATCACCCTGCCTGCGATTTTATGGCTGATAACCAGGATTTCACCCATCAAATTTTTCTTTGCCATGAAAGAAGCGCTGATAACTGCATTTTCTACCAGCTCCTCGACAGCCACCTTGCCGGTAAGCCTGCGGTGCATCAGTGAAAATTTAAACGTAGATAATTCAATTGCCCGGTTTGTATTGCCGGTAGGGGCAACCCTTAATATGGATGGGACAGCCATGTATGAGGCCATGGCCGCCTTATTTGTGGCTAATTTATGCGGGGCCCACCTGACACTTCTCTCAGAAATAATTGTTGCCCTGACCGCCATGATGGCATCCATCGGCGCTCCAGGAATACCAAGTGCCGGCATGGTGACCATGATCATGGTCTTACAATCCGTAGGACTCCCCGCGCAGGCCGTGGGCATCCTCATTGCGATTGACCGTCCCTTAGACACCATACGCACGGTGGTCAATGTCGAGGGAGATTGTATCGGTGCTTGTGTTGTGCAAAAAATAGCAAAAGTAAAAAGATCCGGCGTTAAAACTACCCAGGATTAGAAGATTGTTTCTTTAAATCAAAGTATTACTATCTTTTTTATGTTAATTTTATTTAAATGATTTCCTCTGATCAAACTAAAATTAAAAACAGGCGGCCATATCTAATCATCATCATTTTAATTTGGTTAGGATGTTGGCTAACAGTCCCCATTAATTTAATTAACAGCTCCGATCTTGGCCGTCACATCAAAAATGGCGAGCTCATTTTAAATGGAACCTGGGAAGTTTTATATAAAAATTACTATTCTTACACAAATCCTGAACACTCCTTTACCAATCACCATTGGTTGTTTGGTGTTTTTTGTTATATTTTATGGCATTACCTTGGGTTTGAGGGCCTTTCGTTCATTTATTTGCTTCTCGAACTCTTTACATTTTATGTGTTTTTCCGCCTTGCCCAACGGTATTCTTCATTCACATTAGCCTGCGCATTCGGTTTATTAAGCTTCCCTCTTATATGCTTACGCTCTGAGGTTCGCCCTGAAGGAATCACTGCTCTTTTGGGCGGACTTTTTTGGTTGCTGATTGATTCTTATCAACGCGGTCAATTAAAAAGCCAACCCCTATGCATAGGACTGTGTGTTCTGCAAATTATTTGGGTGAATAGTCACATATTTTTCATTTTGGGCCCGGTTTTGACCATTATTTTCTGCTTACAAGCGCGATTAAACGGTGAAAAAGAACAAGCCAAAGTCCTGCAAAACTTATTTTTCCTTCTTTGGGGCATGTGCCTGATCAATCCTTCAGGCATTAAAGGGATTTTAGCCCCCTTCACCGTTGACAAATCGTTTTATTTATTTCCAACTGAAGAAAGCCTCTCTATATTTCATTTCTTTAACGATGCCTATCTACGGCCTTTTGTGCTGTATTTTCTGGCAACGCTCTGCATCTTGGGCGTGATATTAGCTTTTTTGATCAAACGCGACGGGATTAAAAAATATATCTTCATTGGATTTTTAACATTATTCTTTGCATTCCCAGTCATGATGGCAGAACGCATGGTAGGGATCTACGGCCTGGTTTGGATACCTTTATCGGCCTATGTTTACCAGAGGTGGTTAAATTTAGAAACATCCAGGATCAAAAAGAATATAAAGATTCTATTGATAACAACTGGGATAATAGTTTCAATTTCAATTAATTCTAACTGGAATCAGCCCCATGGCCTAGGAATAATACATGGCTCAAATGACGCTGCGGAATTTTTCAAAAAAGAAAATATAGATGGGCCTATCTTTAATAATATTGACATTGGAAGTTATTTGATCTTTCATTTGAGTCCACGTTACAAAGTGTTTGTAGACAATAGGGTGCAGCCTTACCCAGTGGACTTTATGGAGACTCTCCGTCAAATGCAATTAAATGACGCCCTCTGGCATCAATTAGATCAGAAATACCATTTTAATGTGATTTTTATATTTCCTGAATACACAAGGGAAGGGATTACATTTATCAAACATCGTTTGGACGACCCGGCATGGGCACTAGTTTACGGAGGCAACAACGATGCCATGATCTTTTTAAAACGTAATTTAAAAAATGCCCCTGTGATCGACCGCCATGAAATCAAGCGCATCCGGTTAAGCTTTTCCGGAAGGACCTGAAGGGTTTTTAATAAAAATAAGTAAATTAGACACAACGCCAAAAAACCTAAAATGCTCAACGCGGACGACCTTATCTGAAGGCAACATCCTTAATATTTCTTTTTGAGATAAAAGATTTAAATTTTCCTCCTGCGCGTAAAAATCTCTCCCTATCCAACGTAAAATCCAACGGAATACCCTTGGCGGAAGCCAATGGATCATCGGAATCACCGTATGGAATTCCAAAGGGTGCCAGCGGTTAGGCGTTGTAAAACAACATTCTCGAGAGACCCTGCATAATTCATCAACAAAGCTCTTTTGCCGTTGACGGCTGCCCACATGTTCTATGGTCGCGAAACTGACCGCCAAATCAAAACTTTTGTCAGGAAATGGCAAACTGGTGCCGTCTACTTTAAAAAACTTCAAGCCCGGAAAATCTTTTTCCAAAAATGAGCCATCTTCCATTCCTATGGCCGTAATGCGATGGGTATATGGGTAAAATTTCTCAAAAAAATTACTGTCCTGCCTTCGGTCACAAGTCACGCCCACATCCAAAATGGTTGTCTGATCTGAAGGTTTGGCCAGTTTCATCAATGAATCGAACATTTTCCTGCGAATTCTTAAAGAAATTCTCTCCGGAATACCAAAAAATTGCTCCTGGTATTGGTAATATTTGCTTTTATTGTCTTTAGTATTATCTTTGGATTTCATAAAATCACAAACTTTGATATAAAGTGCAGATTGTCTTCAAATAAATAATGAAAAAACTTCGGATATAGTTTTAAATCAGTTATCTCGCGTTCTTTTTTTATATGGCAAATGTTAAACGCGTTGTCCCATTGTGTTTGCGACAAATAGTTGTGCGGAAAATTAGCCTTGTATCCTTGATTGCCAACCCAATCCATCAAAGACAAACGGGCCCTGTCCCAGCCGGAATTACATATATGGTCCTTGATGATAATAAATTTTCGGGTTACGCGAACACATTCTTTCAATAAAACCAACGGCTCATCAACATGGTGCAAGACATCAACGAGCATGGTAAAATCATGGCTCTTATCCTCGAAAGGGATTTTTTTTCCATCAAACTCAAGCACGTCAACGACCGTATTCTCCCTCTTTACCACATCTATCCCATGAATATTAACGCGAGGACACCTGCGATGTATTTGGCTTATAATTTCCCCCCTTCCGCAACCTACATCTAATCCAACCAATGGATAATCAACTCCCAGCAGCTGTATCAAATGTTCAGTCAATGCTTCCTGCCTTCTTTTTGAAATAAAAAACGCATGTAAATTAAAAACCAGCTTGTTTGTGATGGGACCGCGTTGGTTCGATTGTCTTATGACCATAATCAGGCTTTTATTTTTTCGTGATGGACATCGCGGAAATAAAAAAAGAGGTAAAAATTATATTCGAACCTATGATGACCAAGGTTGAAGCAAAAGAAACCCACTCTGGATGGGGTAAAGGCATTAAATCTGAAGATAGCCATTGGAAAAACAGATTGAACAATATCAAAAATCCAGCCATCGTAATTATTAATCCTATCATCAACCCTTTTTCTAAAGTAAAAATCTTATAAAAATGTAATAAAAATACGTCTTTCTTATTAAATCGTCTGCTCCATGAGTAAGTCTTGACCTGCAACCCAAAGACCAGGATCGCAAAACCAATAACACTGAAAATATTACCAAAAATACCGGTGACATTGCTTAAGGGCCTACCTTCATATTTTATATAACCGAATAAAGTGACAAGATGTATAAGAATTCCTAAAAGAAAAAATAAAATGCCAGGCCAAATAAACAACTTATTGGGGCAATACAGCAGCATCATCCGCAGGCTTCTCCAACCGTCTTCAAATGTACGTAACTTTGATTTACCAATCCGTTCATGAAGAGTTATGGGGATTTCCGCTATTCTTAAACCAGCCAATTTTGCATTAATAGCCAATTCTAAATTAAACTCCATCCCTGGACTCACAGGCTTAATACGTTTATAAACATCGCGTTTAAATGCCCTGAATCCAGAATAAACATCACTAAATTTAACTCCAAAAAGGAAATTTAATATCAAAGTAAGGGCAGGATTTCCTACATAACGGTGTAAGAAAGGCATGGATTTAATTTTATTGGTCTTTAAATAACGGCTTCCGGTAACAAAATCATATTTTTCATCAATTAACTTTATTAAAAAATTAGGGATTTCGTTAAAGTCATAGGTGCCATCCACATCAGCCATAAACAGATATTCTCCCTTAGCGGCAGAAAAACCTAGAAGGTACGCATTCCCATATCCTCTTTTAGGCTCATGAACAACAAGAACACCCAAACTTTTAGCAATGGCGACCGAATTGTCTGTAGATCCATTGTCACAAATGATAATCTCCCCATTTATGTGCTTTACATCAAACACATTTTTGATTTTTGTTACGCAACTTTCGATCGCCCCTTCTTCGTTTAAACAAGGCATAACTATGGATATTAAAAAATCCTGGGTCTTCATCGGGTGTTCTTGGCTCATATCTTTTTATTTTAAATGGCAGATATAATATATTAGTTGTCCAAACGCAACTTATTGAGCAGCGATGTGTAATAGATTAATACATCTAATTTATCCTCGCTAAAAATCTGGCGGAGAGGGTGAGAAACCTTTAGGCGGTTTTTTTAACTTTCTGGAATAAAACGATTTACGATATAACTCGTTTTATTGCAAGATATTAGCCCCTCTTGCGTTTCCTTCGCCTTACCTTCCGTTACCCCCCATTTTATGAGTTGATGGGCTCATTTTGGGCACTAAAAATTGAGAGTCTTTTATTCTAACACTTACTTTTTGGAAAATTTTAACTAATTTATGGGCACATTTGGGCACAAAAGACTTTTTTTAACTTTCGGAGAGTAAACCCTCTTAACTCATTTTTCCGTCGGAAAAAACTAACTTCAATGATTCGAATTATAGCACGAAACCAAGGCAGGATAAATCTAAATTTTATTTATTACAATTCCAGTGTCATTGCGAGGAGCAAAGCGACGAAGCAATCTCAATCTTTTGCCTCCTCACCTGCAACCACTTCTCCAAATCCGATTGCCTAAACCGAATCACCCCAGCAGAACCACGCTCACGATAAACTTTAAAATACGGAATACTCCCGCAATGCACCCAATGATAAATCGTCTTGGGACTCATCTGCAACATTTCGCTGACTTCGTTGATCTTCATTAATCTCTCCATTTCTTTTCCCCCATAAAATTTTCAAGATACAAAAAACGCATCTTGAAAGTTCAATAACCTTATTTGGGAAAAGAAATTGAGCTTACATATAATTAATCAAACTATAATTGATTATTAATCAATATCTGTATAATACCATAACAAGCCGATAAGTCAATTATTCCTATCAACACCCTCCCTAAACCCCAAACAACCCAACAAACACAACCAACCAAACCAAAAATCAACCCCAAAACAAACAACACAACACCTCCTAATTCATCAACCCAACCCACCCTTCAACAACAACTTACTCATCAACACATCCTAATCCATCAACACAACCCACCCTTCAACACAACCTACCCAACCATACATCCTATTCATCATTCATCTCATACCTCTACTAACTACACTTAACTTATACTACCTCTCTAAATACTTACTCTCTCCCTTTGGCAATTGGTAGCGGCAGACCACTACCCCTCTTGCTTTATCGTTGAGGGGGAGTGGTCTGGCGCGGTTTCGGGAGCTTCATCCCGAAAACCCCTTGCCAATGGGAGAGTTACAACAAAAAAAAATTACAACTTCGTTACAAACAGTTGTAATGAAGTTGTAATAAAGCTGTAATGAAATTGCCCCGTACGGAAATTAACTAAACAGAACTTGTTTGATACAAGGACTATAAATTTATTTGACCAACCCTTCCTGCTGTAAAGTTTTTTGAACGGAAGCTCGAACCATTATGCGTTTCAGATATTCATTAATATTTTTATACTGGTTTAAATCAATCTTAAGTTTAGGGCACCAGTTTAAGACTGTTACTAAATAAGCATCCAAAGCGGAAAAAGTACCGCCAAATACAAACTCTTTTCCAGCTAAATGATCATTGACTAGTTTGAGTCGTTTGGCGACTTTATCTTTAATACCGTTCACCACCTCTTCTGGCCCATTCGGATAACCAAATAAAGAACCAATGCCTTTATGCAATTCAGTTGAAATAAATGCCAGCCATTCCAAAAACTGATAACGGTCTCCCTTTACAGCTCCCTTGAAATCGCTTAAATAGGACAAAATTGCAATATTCTCAGTAAGCGTTTGACCATTATCCAAAATTAGAGTCGGCACATAACCTTTAGGATTAATTTTGTAAAAATCTTCTCCTTTTTCTGTCTTGTGTGTTCTTAAATCAACAGATTCGATGGTGTAAGGGATATCCCACTCATTAAAAAGAATGTGCGATGCCATCGAACAAGCACCGGGTGAATAATAGAGCTTCATAACGGCCTCCATGTTTTTAATGGTTCTTTAACGATTACTTCCCGTACGCCTCGGAGACCTGCCCCACAAGTTTGGCCCAGTCCATATCCATTGCCCCATAGACCGCACCGGCCTCCGGTCGCGCATTATCCTTAAGGATTTCTACCATCAAAGTTGTATAATCAGAGATAATTACACCAGCTTGCAACATGCGAAGGAGCCCTACCTGGTGTTTCGTCTGGCTAAAAGTCCCTGAAGCATCGACCGCCACATAAGCGTCCAGCCCCTTACCCACGGCTGTGATGGCCGGAAAAGCTGCGCAGACTTCAAGCGAGACACCAGCAAAGATCAGCTTCTTGCGACCAGTCGCCTCAATTGCGTGGGCCACACGTGCATCATCATAGGCGTTAACAGACGAACGGTCAATGATCTCGATACCTGGCAACGCTTCAACTAGTTCGGGAAAAGTCGGACCCCACATGCTGTCGCGAGCCGTAGTTGTAACAACGATCGGCAGCTTCAGTAATTTCGCAGCTTTGGCCAAAGCTACGACGTTGTGTTTCAGCTCGCCTATTGAATAGTCTCGCACACCCGTCAGGAGGCCAACTTGGTGATCGACAAGGACTAAAGCTGCGTTTTGGGAAGTTAAAGGTTCATAAAAACGATTTTGGTTAGTCATAGTATCCTCCTTATTAGTATTTAACTTTACGTAACGTTCAGTTTTATTATAGCTCTATGTCAAGGAATGTCAATGGACTTTACGCTACGTTATGTTAAAATATTTTTATGCAGAAAAAAATCAGTCTTAACCGCAAAGGCCGACCGCCCAGGAAAACAGCTGCTTCGCATGCCGCCATTATGGAAGCGGTCTACGCTCTTCTTCAGGAAAAATCGGTTCGCGACTTGACCATCGAGGAAGTTGCGAAGCGAGCAAAGGTCGGTAAACCTACAATTTATAAATGGTGGCCGTCTAAGGCGGTCTTAGTGTTGGCCATGCTCTGTGAGCGAATGGCCCCCAATTTGGAGAAGCCTACATCAATGACCGCGGAAGAATCACTGCATTTCCGTGTACGGCGGTTAATCAATGCGTTTAATGGGCCTTTTGGCAAGATTGTAGCTGGTCTAATTGCCGAAGGGCAAAGCGATCCAGTTGTTCTAAAAGAATTCTTTGATCGATGGGTCAGACCTCGAAGGAATGCCACCATCACCGATATACAGCGAGGCAAGAAGACATGCGAGTTGTGGTCAGGAACAGACCCTGAACTGCTGAATGACGCAATCTTTGGCGCTCTCTATTATCGATTGTTATGGCGTTCGGGTCCTTTGACCAGACGGTTCGGCGAGGAGTTGGTCGAGCAAGTCATCCGTGGGCACCGCTCAGGGATTACCCGGCGTCAGTAAGAGAAGATTGAAGATATTCTAAATAACTTAAAAGAACCTTCTCATAATCCATATCATCAGCTGTATTTATAACTATTCTACTAAGCCCACGTTGAGGTCTTCTTATACCAATATTACCTAATTGTACCATGATTGCTACCCTATACAACAAAGGGACAATGGCTAAAAAGGAACCTTTATTCTTATTTAATGGTCGTCTATGAACATTTTTAATTGGATTACCATGAAAGAAAGCATTTCTTGAATCATAAAGTTGACCATAAATTTTTTGTATAAAATTAACCCTATTACCTCGATATTTATAACGTTTTTTGTTTGAGTTTTGAGTCTGAAAAATTATAAGCATTCAATAAGCGTAAAACATCCTCCACCCCTACTCGTCCACCACGCCCGGGATGTGTGATTGTTTCAAAGGCACTTAGCCAAAGTCCAATTCTTGTACCAACATCAGATTCTGAAAATGGACTTTCGTAAATAATAGTAGAGGCTTGATATGCCATTTCTAAACTTCTGAAAATTGCTCTGGCTTTCCATGATTCTTGTTTAGGATTCTTTTTTAAAAAACGTAATAATAAATTTAGAAGCTCTTTATCTAAAACAGCAGTATTATTCACCGGATATACAATAAGAGAACTTATTTGCCCAGAAAAATTATCAGAATTATCCAATCCTAGTTGTGCTGGTGTATGAAGAATCAGATGTTCCCCATCATTAGCAGGTGTGATTGGATATAAATCAAAATAGTCCGAAAATATAGCCTCTAAACATTGTTCTCGAACAATAGACCACGCCCAACCCTTAATAATTGCAGAGATAGCAACAACGTTTCTAAAATTTGTTACTCTATCAATGGTAAGCGGAGATTGCTTAAAAATAATGGCGCAAGGACTAACACTTGTTCCAAATTGATTAGTAAATCTTGTTAATAAGATATTAGAAGGTTTACATTCTTGCTTTATCTTTACGAGCCTCTCATCATTAGGTGGCACCAAAGCAAGAGTATCACTCTCAACCGATTCCCGTAAATTTAAATTAGGCAAGACAAATGCTAATTTCCAATCGTTTGACATATTACCCTTATATTTTCCTGTATTCTCAAACTTTATTATTCAACTGACCCCACCATGCCAATAAACATTTTCTTGTTATGTATTCAAAGGTATTTAAAAGCATAGGCGTATCCTTTATTAGCCATGTGCCATTTCTAGCAAAGGCGCCTAGACCAGGCGGTTTTTCTGCGGGAGCTAAAAAATCTGGCAATCGAATCGGAGCCTCACACATAGGCCAAGGAAAAGGCGTTCCATCATGTAATGCTTTTGAACGGTAATTATAAATAATCTTCATCATTTTCTGTATTTCTACCATATCCCAGGAACATTGAAACGCCAATGGAGGACGACTCTCGGGAGGATTAGGAAAAAAGTTTACAACAAAATCAGAAAACTTCTGAGTTACCCCTAATGAGTCGGTGATATGTGTAGCTACTTTATCAACTATATCAGGAATATTTAAAGATATTAAATAGTCGTATAGCCCTGGTTTAGCAGCCATGAGCCTTGTTGATGGTGGTTCTTGATTTTTTCTCCACTGCTCAGCTGCTGTTTCAAGAGCTGAAACAAACATTATCCATGCTAATGAAGGATCAGTTTCGGCTATCCACAATGCATTCTGATAAAGTCTTGCCGCTTTAATAAGAAATATAACATTATCTTCTGATAGTTCAGGCAAACTTTTAAATGGTTGAAACAAAACAATATTAGATTCACGAATTACTGCTGGCAATTTGTATTGACCATATAATGGTTTAATTTCTGGAATAGTTTGTATTTTATCCCATCCAACGGGATGTCCAAATCGGTCATCAGACGATCTAAATTCTCGAATCATCCTTCCTGCCTTTACTCTTATTCCCAGCATCAAGGAAACAAAAGCGGCAATTTCATCAACTAAGCCTCCCCCATGATAGTATTCCACATTTGTCTTATCTATCGATGGAATCTGATTATTTAATAATCTATTATCTATACGAACAATAGAAGAGGCTTCGATCTCCTTACCACGCTTAAAAGCTGTCATGAATTTATAGGGACCAAAATCTGTGTCACCACTATCACCTGTTATCGAAACATCTGAAAGCAACTCATATTCATAGTGCCCTTGACAAGGAACTTCTTGCTTATAAGCGATCCAGTTCCTTAAAATCGGTATTGATAATTTTTCGTCTTTATGTTCCATTCTTTAATCCTCAATAGTAATTTAATTATTAGAATATCAGGAAGGCTTTAAAATACCAAGCTAAAATCCAAACCGGAGTGGGAAATTATTTATTTAAGTAACCTACTTTAATTCAAATTCTGTCTTCCCATAAACCAATTTTTTCTCCACTCAATAGCGTTATTATGTCCGGTAAAACCCACATTAAACGGCCTTTTAAGATCCCGTAAATGAATTTTAACACAGCTTATTAAGGCCAAGATGCCCAATAGCAAGGCCCAAGCCCATCCGCCTAGGCCATAACCAATCATGCCGGCCAGGAAGCCCCAGGCACAGCTAAAAAGACCAATTAGAGAAATGATCCCCCAACGCCTGTCCAGTACCCACGTTAAGACCAACAGCAAAATAATAACTCCGGGCCATGAGACAAGACCGGCTCCTATGATTACGGACAAAACGACCGCCTCGACCCAGAGAACTCTATAGTTATGGTTAGCTAACCTTGCTTTAAAATCGTTGATGATTTTTAACATGTTTACCTCCATTTGTGGATTCCCGCTTTCGCGGGAATGACATAAGAAATGACGTGCTCTGATAAATTTTGGTGTCTAAAATGTGGCTGTTGGCAATCGAAACAACCAATAAAATCCTTTAATTACCTAAAACAAAAAAACTCCGTTTACCGACGACGGAGTCTAAAATAACAACAATTTCAATGGGTTACAAAACGGGCCTGATCGCTTTAAGAGAAAGGTGCTTCTTTTCATTTATTTAACGTGCAACAAAATAGGCAACTGGCATATTAAATGCCTCAGCTATCTTCTCTAAAGTTTCTAAATATGGCTTGTGTTTGCCTGATTCGATTCTGGCAATATTTGCCCTTTGAATACCAGATTTTATAGCCAACTCTTCTTGAGTTAGTTTCTTTGATTGACGAAATTCTTTTATCCTCCGTCCAATCTCTTGAGCTGGGATATCTGTCTTATTGTTGGTTCTATAATACTCGTACTTCTCATCACACATATGTTTTACATAGTCCCACGGAATAATGGATTTCTCTCCAGAAGCATATTCAATAGTAAAATGATATCCTGTTTTATCAACAATAACGTTTGTAATCTTGCTATCCACATTATCTGGAATATTGTCTCGATTTAAGAAATACTTTTTCATATCCTTATACGTACAAACATAGACTTTCTCAGTCTCTAAATAATCAACTCTTTCGAATTTTTTATCCATATCTAACTCAAACAATCTATTTAGATCCTCTAATATCTCTTCCACTTCTTCAAGCTTATCCGGATGTTTAATATATCCATATACAGATAAATTACGCATGGCTTCGCTTTCTTTGTTTAAATGATGCTCTGCGCTAAGCAACAATACTGGAATGTCTTTTTTATATTGCTTAATATAAAAAATAAACCTATTAAGTTCTTTTTCAGGAAAAGTTAAATCAAGCAAAGCTACTTCTAAATGCTTTCCATTCTTTTTAAAAATGTTGTTAATTTGAGAAGGGGCACCAACGGTATGCACCTTTGCATTTGAAAGATGTTTTAAGCCGTTGGCTATTCTCGTATTCTTTGTTAGTAATAAAATATCTGATTTCATAAATTTACTCCTATTTTAAATAACCGGCTTGTTTTAAAGCTTTACTCAATTGCCCTGTTATTTTTAGTCTTTCATCCATTGATTTTTTGTTCTCTAAATCGAATCTACCTATTTCTTTATTGCCTTTAATAATATGCACATGGTACGGACGATGATCATTTTTATATATTCTAAAAATGAATCCTCCAATTTTCTTCTCACTCATATACTTTCTCCTCAAAGAACAATTACTGATTAGTTAAAGTGTATCACACTTGATACAATTGTCAACATCCTAAAATCTTAAAGCTTCAACCGCCTTGTCCACATGCTCATCGGCCAGATGGGAATAGATCATGGTTGTATCGATATTTGCATGTCCCAATAGCTTTTTGACGGTAGGCAAATCAACCCCACCCATGATCAGATGACTGGCAAAGGTGTGTCTAAGTGTATGAATTTTGGTGACGTCCTGAAATTCACAAACCTTAGCTAATAAAATCAACTGACGGCGTAGATAGTTTGGATCGATCTTTTCTCCATCACGATGAAAAATATAGGGGCAGGATTTGATGAAGGTCTTTTGTTTTAGATCGGTTAATAGTTCAAACAAGCCGTTATTGATTGGAATTTCACGCTCTGATGTTTTAGGACTCCAATCATCTTTATAGCGGATTTTTATTTTCCTGCGCCCGAAGTCGATATCATTCCAGGTCAGATTTTCTAGTTCGGCTTTACGCATCCCTGTATTCAGGAAGGTATAGAAAATTGGGCGAAAAAATGAATCACAGTTCTCAAGAAGCGCTTTGCACTCCTCTTTGCTCAAGAACCGCGGCTTTTTATTAACCTCTTCCTTGAGTTCCTTAACGCCCTTTAAGGGATTGACTCTAACATAACCCCACCGCATGCCTTGATAGAACATGGCCTTTAAACAAATCACCTCAACATTGACTGTTTTATTAGCGGCATTTTGCGATTTGCGGTAGGCTTGATAGTCTTCAAAGAATTTTGAATCGAGTTGGGAGACTTTCTTTACGAAGGGAAATTTCTTTAAGTATCTTTTGAAATTATCGAGGATGGCTCTATAGCGATTTTGTGTGGCAGGAGCGTGATGGACTTGACTGTAGACTTTGTATTCTTCGAAGAGTTTACTTAATTCTGAATCGTTTTCTACAAAACCAATTTCTTGCCGTTCTAACTTTACTTCAATGTCTTTGACTGCTAATTCTGCTGTTTTTCGTGATTTACCGACGGACTTACGTACCCTGCGGCCTTTGACACGGTAATCAACATAATACCGACCAGCTCTGAATCTAAGACTTGCCATACTGACCTCCCCGTTGATGTTGATTGAACATGGGCCCAATTTGGGCACACTCATCTCAACGGGGGAGTCGAGATATTGTAACTATCCTATTACAAGATAGTTACAATTGCTACTAAAAGTATGGCGGAGAGGGTGAGATTCGAACTCACGGTCCCTTGCGGGACAACGGTTTTCAAGACCGCCGCATTCGGCCACTCTGCCACCTCTCCAATATCATAATACTATATATTACAACAACTTACGAACTATAAAATTTATGCCGTCTTTTTCAGTTTCGTTTGGTGTCCAAATTGTGACGGTTTTGTTCACGCTAATTAACCAATTCGCTAGGCATTGTTTCCCCATCTAAGACAATTCCTTTTCAATTTCTTTCACACTAGGAAGCATCCCTTCAAATTTCTGCGGTAATTTCTCAACAAAACGTGTTATATAGCTCGCAACTCCAACCGGCTTCTTAACGTCTCGCAAGGCATACTCCGCAATCACCTTATTACGGGTCTTACATAAAATAATCCCTATCGAAGGCTGGTCATTCTGATGCCGCATAAGATCATCCACAGCTGAGAGATAAAAATTCATTTTACCAGCAAATTCCGGCTTAAACGCTTCAGTCTTTAATTCAATCACAACAAAACAACGTAATTTAAGATGATAAAATAAAAGATCAATATAAAAATCTTGATCTCCAACTTCTAAATGTTTTTGCCGACCAACAAACGAAAATCCTGTTCCAAGTTCCATCAGAAATTTCTGGACCTCATCAATCAAGGCCTTCTCAAGAATTTTTTCGTTGTAATCATCTTTTAAGGTAAGAAAATCAAAATTATATGGGTCTTTAATGATCTGTTTGGCGAGATCGGATTGTACAGGAGGCAAAGTCGCTTTAAAATTATTTACGGCTTTGCCATGACGAGAATAAGCTTTTACTTCAATTTGATGAACAAGCACAGGTCGCGACCAACCATTTTCAATAGTTTTCTGTCCATACCAAATGCGTTGCACTGGTTCTTTTAACTTAAATAAAAGATCGATATGATGCCCCCAGGGGATATGTGATAAGAAATCGATAATTTTCGGCACGGATTGCGCCGAATTCTTGGCCTTTAATTTCGGCACGAGCCGTGCCGAAATTATCTGAACATCCTTCCAGGCAGTATAAAAAGCCCTCATTCGCGAAATATTAGAAGAAGAAAATCCTTCAATTCCAGGAAATTCTTTCTGAATATCATGGGACATATGCTCAATAACTGAAGCACCCCAACCCTCTTTATTTTGACGATCAACAACAGATCGTCCGATATCCCAGTAAAGCCCAATCAATTCAGTATTAACTGAAAAAGAGGCTTTGAGTTGAGCTGAACGAATCTTCGATTTGATATTTTCAATAAATAAACGATATTCCTGGGAACTCAATATACTAATTTTTTTCATGTCTTTTCTCTTTACTGGGCGTATAGTCCTTACCAATCTTTTGAGCAAGATATTCAAACATCAATCTACGTCTTTTCTTGAAGGGAATTGCGGAAGCGCTTGTGGCTAGAAGACGATAAGCGCCTCCAATACAACCATGACTACCACCCAAATTGTAAATATCACACCAAACACCACCTTCACAATGTTTTAATGGACATTCCTTAAAGATTGCACAGTCCCTGTTTTCATACCTGCGCGCGGCGTCAAGTAAAGCAGGTCTTGATGGAATGCCAATTTTAAGCCGAGTAGCCGCCTCCCTTATGGCATTAGAAATTTCGTATTTATAATCATCGCATGATAAAACCGTCTTTGCTTCATTGATCATGCCAGCTTTTTTTAAAAAGTTCGATATAAGAATCTTATGTTTGCGTGTATATTCCATATTCCAACCTTAATTTAAAATCTCCACCGCTTTGCGCTTATGTTCCGGTGACAAATGCGAGTACCTTAGCGTCATAGTCAATGACTTATGCCCTAATAATTCACGCACTGTATTTAAATCAACCCCTGCCATGACCAAATGTGACGCAAACGTATGCCTTAAGTCATGGAAACGGAAGTTTTCAATTTTACACGTTTCCATGGCATTAGCAAACCCTGTTTTTATTTCTTGATAAGGGGCCCCATTATAATTTTTACAAAAAACATACGGCCCCTTAGAATGATGTTCAATGGCTTTTAAGGTTTCTTTTAGTTTGTGGTTAATAGGAATTTCTCTTTTCTCCCCATTCTTTGTATCAAGCACATAAATGATATCACGGTTTAAATCAACATTCTCCCACTTTAAACTTAAAATTTCGCCTTTACGCATGCCCGTATTTAACGCCGTGATCACAATAGGCTGTATATGAAGCGCACAGGCCTTGATTAATCGCTCACACTCATCCTTTTCAAGATAGCGTAAGCGTTTATTATTTTCCTTGAGCATCTTAATCTTTTTGACCGGATTCTCTTTAGCCTTGCCCCACTCAATCGCACGATTAAACATACATTTCAAGCAAGCTAAATTACGATTGACCCTTGCTGGGGAAACATTTTTTATCCGCTCCGCTTTAAATTTTTCAACCATTTGTTGATTGATCTCATAAAGATACCTACCGCCAAAGGAACCCTTAAGCGTGTTAATATTATGCAGGTCTGATTTTCTCCAAGACTTATTATTCGGCTTTGAATAAAGCTCTAAGAATTGATCGGAAAATTCTTCAAACTTAATTTTAATATTCTTCTTAACATCAAGATGTTTGTTTTCAGCGACCTCAACCAGACGCTTTTGCAAAACAGTCTCCGCTAATGATTTACTGGGACCGATCTTCTCTCTTTTGCGCCTGTTCTCTGCGTAATATTCAATAAAGTAATTCTTTTGATTCTTAATAGATATTGCTTTGCCACACCGCAGGCATGTAATTTCCTTTAAATTGTCATTATGGACATTATGTTCTTTTTTGCAGGCACCACAATATATGCGATTATAAACGGCCATATTCAAGGCTTCAGAAGTTTTTTGATTTTCTCTACGTCATCTTTGTTCCAATAGCGGTAATTACCCATAGGCGTTCGGCTTGCCTTTGGGATTTTTCCTGTCTTTTCCCAATAAACAATATTGACTCTTTTAACACCCAACATTTCTTCTAAATCCTTAATGAAATACTTTTTTTCCATTTATCACCTTTATAAAGTTTATAATGTTTATGGTGTTACGTCAATGGATTTCTTTGAAACGCTTTCCCTTGAGCCAGGGTTCGATTTCATGTAAATCGAATTTTACCAGCTTTCCTATCTTAAGGTAAGGAATTTTCTTTTGGCATACCCATACGTATAACGTGCCTTTTGGAATACCCAAGTAGTCAACAAAGTCATTGATGCCTAAAAAACGCCTTTCAATCGAACGAACATTGACTTTTTCAATTCTCGGATTCAATTGGATTAATGGTTCCATGGATTTTGCCCTTTCAAAATAAGCATGCTAAACCATGCCAATTTCTCATTTGGACAAAAGAAATCGGGTGGGAATAAATGAAGATGTTGAGATGTATTTCTTTTGCCCATAGACTTTTAAGACATAATTAATTCATCTTCTAACTATAACCTTGTCATCTGGGCAATAATAATATTAACAGACTTAATACCTTTGTCAAGTAAATATTAATCTAATATCAAATTATATTTAATTTTTATACAATTCATAAAATACCTAAAATTAACCAGACATCCCCAACAACATTATTACCATACTTCTCATCGCCTACTACAACTGCACTGATCATCATAATACCTGCTCTCTCCCATTTCTAATATGTAGTTCCTGACCACTATCCCCCGCTTAACCAACATGGTTGGGGGAGAGTGGTCAGGAACGTTTTTGGGTGCTTTTTCCCAAAAACATATTGGAAATGGGAGAGTTACAGCCGCCAAACTGAACAAAACCGGAACACGTTTGTTCAGATTTTGTTCAGGTATTGTTCTACTTTTGTTCCAATTTTGTTCTAAAACATTCCGGCACAACGCCAGGAGCATTTTGGGAATGCTCCCGCATGGCCGGATTCAAATAAAATTTAACTTTACTGGCACACTTTTCATGACCGAAACTGGAACAAGATTACATGTCCATTAACAACTATCCTTTCAACAAACCGGCACCCCAACATACCCAGCAAAACAAAAATACGCACCCCTTCATAATCCTATACACAACAACCTCTTCAACCATCCATCCTATTCAACCATCCATCCTATTCATCTCATACTTTAACTTACACCATCTCTAAACAACTACTCTCCCATTGGCAATTGGTAGCGGCAGACCACTATCCCTCTCGCTTTATGGTTGAGGGAGAGTGGTCTGGCGCGGTTTCGGGAGCTTCATCCCGAAAACCACTTGCCAATGGGAGAGTTACGTAAATAAAAAATTACAACTTCTTTACAAACAGTTGTAATGAAGTTGTAATGAAATTGTAATTATTTAATAATTATTACTTCGTCTTTGACGCAGGAAAAATTATAATTTTAACTCATTACCTGAAGCCCAATAAAGACAAGCTGGCGTGCGCGTTCCCAACAAATTTATGCTTATTCGAACTAAATATTCGGGACATCTACCCCAAAAAATCCAAATACTTCTAATATAAGGAAAATGCTCTCTTGTATCTTTAGGAAATATATCAACCCTTATTTGAATCGAATCTTTATATTCTTTCGGTATTGGAGCGTTAAATTTTGATCGATCCTTTTCTGTCAAACAACAATCCAGGGGCGGTGAATATAGCACAAGCAAACTAAATGGTTGTGCCACAGGAAACCATTTAATATTTCTTTTGAATAAAATTTTTCCAGTTTGGTTATCTTTAACATGAATACATTGGCCTCTAGGATGTAATGAAGTGTGAAAACCATTTGAAACATGATGGTTCTGATCTGGTAATCCTTGATACAAATAATTATCTTTTAAGGAAGCCGAACCAAACTGTAAATTACCTTTAATGTGAAAATTTGAACTAAAATGGAATGAGTTATCAGAGGCAAAACTTAAAGAACAGCAATTTATCCATAAATTATTCCAATGGACACCCAAACGAGTATCTTTTTTATCGACTTTGGCAATTATTTGATCTGTTTGCATCAAATTGAAATAAAAATAAATCAGGCAGGCTGAGCATGAAACGACCTCTTCTTAGCCTTAATCAATTTTAACCTTTCTTGAGAAAACTCCTTCTCTGCCACTTTTGCCATTGCAGGATTGCCTCTCGAAGCAAAATAACCATCAATTTGTCCCAGCATATTGGTATATAAAATATTTTCAGTCTCCTTCCACTCATCTAATGAGTAAAAGGTCGGAATCTTACTAACTTCGTCAAAATAAATTGTTAAATACTGATCCTTACCTACCATATTATCAGTCCCAACAATATCTTTTAATCTAAGAAAATTTCGATCTAAAAACATGGAAGCAGTTTCATTCTGCTCCATTTTAAATGGATTATCTTTTGGCTTTAAGTCTACTATAGCTTGTCCCACAGCTCCTAACCCACTAGCATTCATCTGTGCTTCCCAATTTCTAGCAGCCTGATCAGCTTTCTTTTCCTCATCATCATTATGGATATTAATAATACTTGCTAAAACAATTAAAAATAAAAGAAAAATTTTCCAAAATTTATGTAAACTCTTATATTCAAAAAATGTCTCTCCCGCAAGTACAGCAGATAAAATAATTGGCGCATAAAGCATTACTTTTCCCATATAGAACTCCCATCATTTATCTATCCGAAAGGAACGACTTGAGTTCCCATCTTACAGGCATATCCGTAGCGGCATTTGAACGCTTTCTGTTGGTTTTCATCATATTCAGTAACAAAGAGCGGCATTCCAATGGAGGACGGAATATTGACACTGCAAAGATGTGCAAGCATGATCTCAAAAACAGTAGCAAGCTGGCTAGCCATTTGTTCCATCAGGTCCAACAAAAGCACTGATGATTGCGGTGTTTCTGGATGAGCAATCTCAATAGTGGGTGGGTTAAACGCACCACTAGGAGAAAGCGAAATATCTGTGACTTTGACGCTTTGAATCTTATTCTCGTGCTCCACTGCATGTCTAGCGTTACGAATAAATTTCAAAAATGGCAATGCTGCTGTCAGAAATTTGGTGAACAGATCATCCTCACCGTATTTCTTATTTATCAGATCTCGTAGAGATTCAAACCAACTTGGACCTATTGTATCTCCATAAAAAAGTTTAGCAATCTTGAACAAAGCGACAGCCACGTGATCGGATTTTTGCAGAAAGGCTTTAGTCTCACCGCGAACGTCTCCCATAGAGGGTATGTTCATGGAACGTTGCTGTATAGTAAGGCCTTTTATGTCTTCCGATATTTTATCTAATTTTGCACGTAATTCTTTAATAATGTCATGCATAGTTGCCATATCTTGAAGTGCCTCAAAAGATAAATTAATCCCGGCTTTGCAATCGAAAGAGGAATCCAGCACCTTATTATCGAATAGGCGCCGCGCTGTTATCAAAGTTTGCCGGACAAAAAGATGTTCTGTGCCATAGGAGAAAACTTTCTGGTTTGTATTAGGTATGGAAATATTTGTACGTTGAGGATCGGTCTCGTCTGCAAGCCGAACACGATAAATGGCATAAGCTCCAATTGAATGAAACACGCCATTGATTTCCCCCATATCAGTAATATCCCCCATGTCTGACGGCAACGTCATCTGCAAAGCAGAATTTCGAATTCTATCTATAGGTCTATTATTCATGGTCGTTTACATCAATCATATATTCCAAGAAGTGTTTTATTTTACTCCAAACAAAAATCCCATGCAATTTATTAAATTGCATGGGATAAGAAAATTAAGGGGCCTGAGGTGGCCCCTCAATGGATATATTCAACTAAACAGGTCTGAAGAGAACAACCTCAGAACTGTATTAATAATAAGAGTGACAAAAAATATTATAAAAGCACACCCTATCGAATCAAGCCATAATGAGATGCCATGAACGAGTTCGCCCATACCATGCAAATGACCCCAAAATGCACCCACAGCAAGAACAAAACTTAATGATAAAAGGGTCACTATAGGGTGCGAACCTATAAAAAACGGAAAACCAAAAAACATAATGCAGCCAACCAATCCCGAATGCAAAGAATCTCCAACAACACATGAATAGATCAAAATTTCCCAAAATAAAATGCCCCAAGCGCCCTGGGTAACGGGACCCGTCATTTGCGCCTGGACTACTCCCTTTCTGACACTATTTGACATACCCATAAGCACCTCCTTTTGGTGTCCATTTTTTAATAAAAAACCTCTCTAAAACTACAGAGCATCTGTATCTGCATCCCAAAAAACAATACATTCACTTAACACATCCTCTAACTACCCCTAATCCAACCCCCTACGCTTACCCTTCACCACCCCATCACTGAAACACTTCTTATCGCTCATCACCTATACCCTCCCCCTTGCAACGGTTTAGTTCAAGACCTCCATCTCACTACTAAACTATGGTTGTGAGAGGGAGGTCTTGAACGATTTTGGGCGCTTTTGCCCAAAAAAACCGTTGCAATTGGGAGGGTTACGACATAAAAAAATTTCCAATGGCGTTTCAAATTTGAAACGTCATTGGAAATGTCATTGGAAATGAAATTTTAAACTTTTGCCAACGCTTCCGGCTCTTTTTCAAGCCCTAAAATCAAAGGAAGGTCTATTACTGGCGTCATGGTGCGGATGGTGAATGTAGCGCCTGTCACTTGTGCCGTGTCAATTTCAATGCCGTTGAAGTCAAATTTAAAATCTTCTCCCTGATTTTTGACCTGCATTCTCATTTGGGCGGGGTTCATATCGATACCACCATTCTTTGACAACACATTCTTAGGTTGTCTTCTGAGATTAAAGACTGATTGTTTTTGGATTTCTACTAATTGAGCTTTATCTCTTTCTATTTCATCTGAACGTAATGCATTAGGGTTATTTAAATCAACTAATTCTGGTAATGCAAAACGTAACAATGCGGCTCCGCTTCCACCTTTATCCAAATGCCGCGTTCTCATCAACCCTTCTAAACCAAATTTATAAAAATACTTAGATTGTCCTTCTTTTATGACATTTTGACGATACAAATCAGCCATCCTTTTAATATCTTTTGCCTCTCGGGCCCGTTTAAAATCTGGTATTTTATCTAATACCTGGATGACTGCTTTCTTAGCTAGGCGTTGATCGCTCCATGAGTCTTCTACCTCCCATGGCCTTAAAGCACCTGCAGCATCTTCATCAATCAGACCCGGCAAAGCAAAACGCAGTAAAGCCACAGGACTATTTTGAATATTCTTTAAAAATACTCTCTGCCATGACATTAACCCGTCCAATCCGCCCACTTCTGTAAAATATCCAGTTTGACCATTGTAATAGCCTTCTTTTTTTGCCCTGTACTTTATCACATAACGACGATACAAATCTGCCATCTCTGGGATATTTCCTGCCTCGCGAGCATGTTGAAACCCTGGAATTTTATCCAATGCTTGTATAATCGCTTTTTTAGCCAAACGTTGGTCATTCCATACTCTTTCCACCTCCCATGGCCGTAAGGCGCCGATGGCATCTTCATCAACTAGGCCAGGCAATGCAAAGCGAAGTAAAGCCGCAGGACTATTAGACCTACTTCCTAAGAATATTTTAGGCTGGCCCAGCAATCCTCCTATTCCCCCGACCTCCGTAAAATACCCCATTTGCTCGGTCCCGTTTCTTACATTCTTTCCTTTGTAAGTTATAACATACTTACGATACAAATATGCCATAGCTTTAATATTTTCCGCTTGTCGTACCTGTCGAAATATAGGTATTCTATCTAATGCTTGAATGATTGCTTTCTTAGCCAGACGTTGATCATCCCATACATACTCTACTTCCCACGGCCTTAAGGAATCTGGAGCATCTTCATCAACTAGAGCAGGTAGGGCAAAACGCAATATAGCGGCCACACTATTTTTTTTATTTTCTAAAAACATTCTATGACGCCCCATTAATCCGCCCAGCCCACCAAATTCTCTAAAATATCCTGTTTGCTCACTCTGATTGCTTGCATTTTTTGCTAGATAAGTCATCACATACTTGCGATATAAATATGCCATAACTTTAACATTTCCTACCTGACGCGCATTCTGAAATCCTGGTATTTTATCTAACGTCTGAATAATTGCTTTTTTGGCCAAACGTTGATCTTCCCATACCTCTTCTACCTCCCATGGCCTTAAAGCACCTACAGCATCTTCATCAATCAGACCCGGCAAAGCAAAACGGAGCAAAGCTCCGGAGCTAAATTTAGCGTCTAAGAAACCATAAGGATTACCCATCACACCTCTTAATCCGCCTATTTCCATAAAATATCCATTTTGACCATTGCCAAAACTCTTATTTTTGGCTTGGTATTCAATAACGTGTGTACGATATAAATCTGCCATGCGCCTAATATTCCCAGATTGCCGAGCTTCCTTGAAACCTGGTATTTTATCTAAAGCCCACCAAATAGCTTGACGTACATTATTTTCATCTTTCCAAAAACCTCTCGGCGCTTGAATTGTGCTCTTTACACCCCCTCCTTCAATGTCTACTCTGGACCTAATGCTATCCTCTATCTGTTGGCTAACAGATTCATCTACATTCTCCTGCATTCTTCTTTTTTCTGCCTCCAAATATCTCTGTCTTGCTTGTTTTAATTGTGATCGGGCCTGATTATCTGATACCTGCACTAAATCGACCATATTTGCCTGCCTTAATAATTCAATCGTATGATCATATAATTTCTGATTTATAGAGCCAGGCACATCTTGCCAAAATGGTTCCAAAGCTTCCTGCTTGGAAAATATTTCCGGCCACGCTAATGCAGTCAATACACCAACCTCTCGTGCCTTATATAAAGCAAATGCAAAATCCTCCTCAATGCTGACAGGCTCCAATCTATTGGATTCTATGAATTTTTTGATTATTTGGCCGTATTCATCAGATAAATATGACAACCTATCTTCTTTACTCAATTCTAAGAATTTTTCTTTAATACGCCACTGCCCATCAAACACCCGATCTTTTATAACTGGTTCCAATAAATGAGCATGTTTCAAAAGGCGCCATGCACGCAGATAAATGCCTTCATCAAAATTTCCCGGCTTATCAAACCATTGCTTACTAAGAATGCTTTCCGAAGTTCTTATGATTTCCCAATTAAAAGCATTTGGTATTTCTCCTACACTAATCGCACTGACCAACATTAGAGCAAATTCTTCATCAACATTTATTTGTATTTCAGCCTTCATTGCCCCATCCATCGCCGTAGTCTCTTTATTTTGTTTAATTAACATAGCATCATCTGGTTCACTCGATGGTTTCTTAAAATATTCCTCGGCTGCAATATTAAGATTGTGCCCTCCAACAATTTCTTCAAGTTTTAAAGCATCTGGATTAGATTGATCAACTATTTCAGGTAAGACAAATTCTACTAAGGAAGCTGAGCTATTCTTCTTAGCCAAATAGGCCCTTGGCGCACCCATCAGTCCGATAAGTCCACCAACTTCTTCAAAAAAAGAATTTTGACCGTTCCAAATATATTTACTTTTATCCCGAGCAACATAATGAATCACATAATTACGGTAAAGATCTGCCATCCGTTTGATATCCCTACCTTGATGAGCTTCCCTAAAGCCTGGAATTGTATACAACGCCGACAAAATATCTTGTCTTGCAATTTCCGGGCTATTCCAATACTCAGCATCTACTTCAAGAGGATGTAAAGCATTAGGATTTTTAGGGTCAATAAGATTAGGAATTGCAAAACGTATTAATGCTGCTGGGCTATTCCTTTTCAATAAATAAGGTCGTTGAAAATTCATCAGTCCCTCTAAACCCCCTACTTCCACGAAATAAGGTTGTTGCCCGTTCCAAGGAAACATTTCTTTATCTTTAGCCACATAATTAATAACATGCGATCTATATAGATTCGCCATAGTTGTAATATCATTAGACAATCTTGCCGTTTTAAATCCTTCAATAGCATCCAAAGCTTTGAATATAGCGTTTCGTCCATTCTCTGGATCATTCCAATAACCATACTCGACCTCATTTGAATGTAGAGCATCCGCATTATGATCATCAACCAAATTCGGTAATACAAAACGTAAGACTTCGGCAGGGCTATTTTTATTTAGATAAGCTCGCGGAGAGTTAAATAGTACCCCTAATTCTGCCTTTTCTTCCCAAAATGTTTCTTGTCCATCCCAAGGATATTTCTCTCGATCAACCGCTTTATAATTAATAACAAACGCTCGATATATTTCAGCCATTTTTTTGATATTCTCTTGTTCTCTTTCGGATTTGAAATCCGGTATAGCATCTAAAGCTCTTAAAATAATTTTTTTGGCATATGCCGGATCGTCTAGTGCGCCTTTCTCAACTTCATATTTTTTAAGCGCATCCAGATTATCATCATCAATTAATTTAGGAATGGCAAAACGTATTAATGCCGCAGGACTATGGATTTTATCAATATAAGGATATTTATTAGCCATCATACCGCCCAATTGCCCTAGCTCTCCAAAAAAACCCATCGGGCCATTATAATATTTTGCTGGGTCTTTTGTTTTGTAATCAATAACAAACTTCCTAAATAATTCAGCCATAGTCTTAATATCGCTGGCATCCCGCGCTTGTTTAAACCCTGGAATTGTGTCCAAAGCTAAAAAAATATGCCGCAAAGTATTTTGTGGATCTGTCCAATAATCCTGTTCAATTTCTAAGGGATGAAGAGCATTTGGGTTGGACGCATCAACCAACCCGGGCAAAGCAAATCGTAAAAGTCCTGAGGGACTCGTCTTATCTATAAAAGATCTTCGGGTGGATAATACTGTCGTTAACTCCCCCACTTCTTGAAAGAATCCAAATTGACCGTCAGGATATTTTGAGTCCTTTGCTTTGTATTTAAGAACATGTTGTCGATACAATGTAGCCATCAGTTTAATATCATTTGTATCCCGTGCTTCTTTAAAGCCAGGAACAGTATTAAGAGCAAGCAAAATATGAAAACGAACATTCTCTGGCTGAGTCCAATAGTCTTGTTCTATCTCAACTGGATCTAAGGCATCTGGGTTAGTTAAATCAATGAGCCCAGGGAAAGCCCAACGTATTAAAGCGCCAGGACTATTTTTGCTTGTAAGATAATTGTTATAATTTCCAAGTAAACCTCCAAGGCCTCCTACCTCTAATAGAAAAGACATTGGCCCATTACGAGTGAATCTTACCTTATCCTTAGAATCATAATTAATTACATATTTTCGAACTAAGTTGGCCATTGTCTTAATATCATTTAACTCACGAGCAGTCTTAAAACCTGGAATGGTGTCAAAAGTTACATAAATCATATTTCGTGCTGTTGTGGGTGAACTCCAAAATCGAGAAGGAAATTTTAAATTAGTTTTAATCTTAACTTCGTGCCAAACTAGAGATTCTTCATATGTCAATCCTCTTAATAGAGCGCTCGTAACTTTTTCTTCATATTGTTTTTTTGTTAACAACCCATACGGGCTATTTTTAAAACCACTTCCTACACTCATCGCCCAATCCTTCCCCTGCCGACTCCCCCGCTCTCCTTCCACAATCGCTGAATTAAACCCTAATTTTTTAAAAACATCTTCTACTGACTTAATTCCATACTTCCTAATCATGTAATGAATTAGCCCAGCCATAAATTCAGGTATTGAAGAATACTCTTTTCTACAAAGCTCTAATAAAACAGGATCGTAAACAGCCATTCTTTTATTTATTTCAACCCCATCTAAAGAAGTTCTAGATTTTGAAATAATTCTCGCTAAAATACAAGTTGGAATTAATTTTGGCAAAAGCTTTATATCTGACATCAATTCATCAGAAAAATCTTTTAAAATCGGCTCACCACTCTTCTGATCAATCAAAATATTATCGCCAGAAACATCCCCATGTTCAATTCCTTGATTATGTAATACCATGATTGCATAGGTAATTTTTAGCGTCCAATTTAAAACTTTCTTTATAATCTCATCGTCCGATAAATCTTGATGTATTTGAACCCATGCATGCATGGTAGGTCCCTCAATGAAACGGGTCTTTGGAATTCCGTTTACTATCCTCACCTTCGGTAAGGATGGATTAGACACATTCCGCAATGCTTGAATAATTTCAGGACGCCAGTGAACTGAAAACCATTTATCATTAGACTTCATCGCCCCATTTGCTAAACTCCCCCCTTTTTCTGTCACCCTACCCGCTGGTGACCGACTCCATCGCAATTGAAAAACTCGCATAAATGCTATTTCTTGCCTTTTAATTGTTAAATCTTTGATACCGTATACCGGATCACCGACTTTAACTAAAAGTTCTAACCCCACTTCAGAGGCTATCAAATTCCCCAAATAATCACGAAAAAAATCTCTATCAACATCCTTACTTACTTTTTCAATAAACTGAGTGAACGATCTGCTTGCACCTAAAGAATGATGTTCAATATTGGATCGTTTATTATTTACTAATTCTGTAAATGCACTATCTAAGCCATCCCAATCCAAAGTTAAAAATTTATTATAAAAATTTTCTTCCTCATCGCTTTTTGACTGACGTTTACGAAGGTCTACGCCAGGACCATATCCCTTCTTTCTCCAAGCCTCAAGAATATCATCAAAAGTCTTACCATTTGAAGGAACAATCATCGCCACATTCCCTGTAATCTTGTTCTTAAGAGCATCTGCTGTTTGATTGATGATTGTGACCATTCTCCTATATTTTTTATTTTGATCCACTCTTGGGCCTGTAAACCCTAGTCTCAAAAACGCCGCCATCTGTTCTCTTTTAGGCGGCAGTGATATAAAGAACCATCGTTGCAACTTAAATAAATTAACGATTTCGAACCACAATCGATTATAAACCGGCACCAATCTTCGCTTCAACTCTCGGGTATCAACATAAATAACCAACATAGTGAACTGGGTATAAGTAACCCCTGAGCCAATACTTATATGGTTTTTTATAAAATCTAGCACTTCTAAAGCATCTTGTTTGGCCATGATTTCTGCCATCGGATTATTAACATCTTTTGGTCTTCGAAAATTACTATCCATTCTAAAATTCTGGCCTCCTTCTCTATGAATAATCAATTGATCAACTTTGCTCTTGACTAACGCATTCATTGCCCCATCCGCTTTATTCTTTCCTAAATTCCCCTCTTTTTGAGCATTCATAGCAAAATCAAATTCCGGCACATCGGGCAAGGGCACAAGATGCTTAAGGCCTCTTTTTTGCATTAGACCAAAATCAACCAAAAGTAAGCTGCCGTCACTTCTTCTTAAACCAGAATTCTTTCTTGAAAAACTGTCCCTATAAAGAACCCTCCTCTTCTTTATTTCATCTTGTATGGCCGATATTTGGCTATCAAAATCTTTATAGGTCTTGCGAACCTGTTTTAAATTTTCCTGGACAACTGCATACTTATAGGTCACAGGTACAATTCTTCCATCATTGGTCCTAAAATTGAATTTCACATTTTCAATGGCAACAAATGGCGCAACGAGCCCTCCCAATGAATAAGAAGCAAATTCAACAGCATCTATCAACCACGGTCTAGGCATAATTGGTATTTTGATGACAGGTAGTTCTGGGTGGCCTTTGACCGTATACATGACCCACAAATTCCCGTGCTTGACTCTTTTACCTATATCAAATATATAATTCTCAAGTCGGGATTTAATCAACCTTTTTTGGATATCTCGCGCCATTTCACTGTCTGGAACAGCCGCAGTCAAAATATTCTTCGCCCCATACCTCTGTGGTGCTTTCTTCGATGCCCCCGTTGCCCCCGTCATCGCCGCATTAGTTGGTTCGATCCTTTCAGATAATGATGCATTGTCATTTCCTATTAAAACAATAGAATCAGATTCACGACCTAATTTCTTTCTATTCCAAATTACATTTCTTAAAGGAGTGTTCGAAAGATCCGCAAACATAAAAGTAGCGTCTCCTACTTCCTCAATTGCTTTATCAAACATTGGAATACCTACCTCCGGGTTAAGAAAAACGGGTATTCTATGATTGGGAGTACTGTATAATTCAATCGAATAGTATTTTATACCCTTATTGGCCCGAAGAAATTTTCCAAATCCACTATAACTAGCATGAGCTCCGCCAACACTCACTACGACTTTTGCTTTTCGGTTGTCTTTTATAATAGAAGCTATGTTTTGGGCCATTTCCCTGTCAATGTTAGGGTCACGCTCATCGTAAGCATCAATACAGACAATTGGAATGTGGGCTTCATAAACCTCCCGCAGTAGTAATAACACTTCACTACGCGCATCATCAGGCCAAGCAGTAGAGTAATAATTTTCTAAGATATTACTCGCGATTTTTAAACTATCTTGAGAGGACTGTTTCATTTTCTTTAGAACTTCTTTAGGATTCTCCAAAGGATATTTTGAAATCCAAAAATCTAGAAATGATATTAAGGAATCCTTATGTTTTCCTCTCATTTCAATTGCATAGTGAGTGATAAGTCCTTGGCGTATAAGTTCTCTGATAATTTTTCTTTTCAATTTCATCTGCTTCAAAGACGCATGGTTCTCTCCCAGCCCAACAACATTAACATCATTATTTCTTAATCTCGTCGTGATAAAATCATAAACATTATACCGGTTAGAAGAATTTTCTAAGAAAGATGCGATTAATTTTCTATCCGCTTTCATTGCCCCATCCGTATTCACTTGAGCCACCCCATCTACTTCTGTGACAAGACTTTTGCTAATTAAGGCCATGTCCATTCGGGATAATTGCGCTTTATTATGTACTTCCAATGGGACAAGCATTAGAAACCCTCCCGAAAAATACTTTCTCGGCATTGTCTGCCCAGTTACTAGATCCGGCTCTTCTTTGATATAGTTATAAACCCCCTTCTTAAACGCTTTGAGGTATTCCTGATAAATCTTGTCCTTGTCCTCTACTGAAACATTCACCCCGCCGATTTTGTTTCGATTGGAATAAACCTTATTGAGGATACTGTCCTTAATTTTCATTTTGTACCAGGTTGCGAGTATCAAGGAATAAAAGACCTGCCGCAGTTGGGAAAAGTTTTTGCCTTCGTTGACTTCCTTGGTTAATGCGGGAATGACGATTTCACGGACAATTTGGCTGCCGAGTGCGTTGATGTCGTTGTTGTTGTGGATTCCCGCTTTCGCGGGAATGACAGTGGAAAAACCAGTATGTTTTTGCAACGATAAATAATCCTGCTCTAGCATTACCTTCAAATGATTTTCCAATACAAAAGCCATTCCCTCGTTTTCATAGACAACGGCCTTCTCCGGTACAATCCAAACTTTGTTAAATGTATTAATTGGGATATTTGTTGTGCCGTATTTGGCTTGTGCTTGGGCATAGACCTTTTTCCAGAATTCCTTGCCTAATTGGCTTTCAGGATAGATCAACGAAGCGGTAATTTGTTTCAAGAGATAATCTTCCGCTAAGAGATCACGGCCCATTTCAGTTTGGCCGAATTCTTGCGGCACAATACGGTCTTTTTCATAGGGCGAAAGATTGACCCAAAGGTCTTTTTCTGGGATGGTTAATGATGCGAGGAAATATTTGATTAGCTTAGCAGATTCTTCTTTTAACTCTTCTTGGCTTAAACTACTGTCCCCGCGATCCACAAAAAAATGAAATCTAAAAGGATTTTTAGGGTCTAATTTAATACCTTTAAGTACAGCAGGGCTAAAAGCAGGGCTTAACGCCACCATCTGGCCAGGTGCGGGCAAAACAAAGTCCTGGGCATAAACAGGACACGGCCCCAAGGTATTGGCCAAAAAGGCAAAAACAAGCCCAAGGGCTATATTAGCTCTTAGATTTATATGCATAGCCAGAGTATATCCGACTTACCTAGACTTTGCCATTTTTTCTGGTCTTCGGCAGGAATTTAAAAAGAGGTCTATTTTAAAGCTTAAAACAATGAACGTCTGGCATTCGGACCGCTCCAAAACATCTGTTTCCATTGAATAGTATCGTCGTCTTTATAAACAAGTTCATCCCATTGCCACTTTAGACCGTTAACATGAACCTTAATACCTATCCAAAAGGCTATACCACCCGCTATGATCGCCCAAACTAACCCGCCACCAGCAAAGCCTGCACAAAAAGGAATTATGGCCCATATCGAGCTTATAGCAAAGATCATGTAAAACATGCCGTTGGCTCTTGTCATTAGCCATATCAAGGTTCCTGATATCACAATAAAAACCAGCCATGAATGGAACAACAAACCAGTAACAACAGCAAACAACGCCAGCTCTGACCAAAGTAACGGACGATTTTCTTCGCTTAGCTTTGCACCTTTTTTAATCAGATTTATCATAATAACCTCCGTGTTCTGGATTCCCGCTTGCGCGGGAATGACATGGGTAGATGATAGAATGACATAGGACTTATCATTAATAGTGACGTTCTCTTAAAATTTTTGGTGTCCAAATTCGATCTACATTAGGTTACTGGCAGTTAAAAAATCTTAAAAGATGTTAAAACAAATAAACTCCGTTTCTCGACGGAGTTTATTAATTTTGTTAAAAATAAATGGGTTATAAAATTGGCCGGATTGCGTTGCCACTGACGAGGCCGCATGTTAGAAGATGTCGTTATCAACATTTTTTGCGAATATAATATGAGTTTTTAAGAAAAGTTTGGTGTCCAAAATGTGACGGTTTGAAATTAAAAATACTTAAAAAATCCAAAAGCAGGTAAAAGCAAAAAAGTGTTATTTCTCGTCGGTGATAGCGGTGTTTTGAACAAATTGAAGGGGTTATGAAAAAGGCTTTTTTCGGATTTCAAGACCGCCGCATTCGGCCACTCTGCCACCTCTCCTGAAGTTTTCAATTATACACATCTTCCCTGCTTAATGGAATTAAATTGGCGTAGTAAACCACTTGGCAGATATCTTTAAGTTTCAACAATTGGGCGAGCTTTCCAATGCCTACCCCATGGAGTAAAAATTGTTTCGCTTGATTATACCGAACAGTGGGTTTTCGCTCCGTGGTCTTGGGCCAAGGCAATAAACGCAGGTGTAAACTGGGGTTATCATTCAAAAATCCCAATTTAATACCGAATTCAAGAATATCCCTTATCAGGAGAATTGTCAGATTCGTTATTGCTGCTTTTTGTGTTTTGACTAAATACGCTTTATACGACTCTAAAATCATTGGTGTCAATTGGTCGAGCTGATGGACTTGGGGAAAATCCTGATCAAGAAAATGGTTGAAATGCCTGAGAGTGCCGGCAAATCTGCCAATACTTTTAGGTGAATAAAGGGATTTTGCATCGGAAAGAAAACGCTCATAAAAATCCGGCAGTTCTATATGACGGGCAATGGTCAAAGCTTCACCACCGGCAATCTTTTCTTCCACCCTTAGCAGCAGTTGTTGGGCTTCCTCTAAATTAATGCCGGCCACCTGAGAATACAGCAACCCACGGGCGTGGAACTCAATATAATAAACATCTTTTATTTTGCGGATTTGACCCAATATTCCCTGCTCTTTTAACTTGGTAAGGTTGGTTCTGCGCCTGATGTTAGTTCGTACAGAATATGAAATACAGCAGGACCCCGATAATGACAAGGGCCACCAGATAAAAGTCGTTAAAATAAAAAAAGTCCCGTACACGTTCCCCGGAAGTATAACTATGGGTAACGATTTCGGAGGCTACCTGGCCGGTAGAACGCATGTTAACGACTTCATTGCGTTTAAGACGAAGGAATTGGTCCGCGATCTTATAGGCCTGTAAATTCCCGCTTTCAATTAAATCCATGACCTTTTTTTCCGACACGGCCAGGATTTGCGCTGTTTCACGGACGGTGATGTATTGGCTGCTCATGACCTGACCCTGCCCGAAGAAGCCCACTGGTCAATCTGGGCCCGTTCAAATTTCCAAATGTCCCCCTCCTTGGTGGCGGGTATCTTGCCTGTGCTGGCTAATTCTAAAATGGCCGGTATTTCAATTTCCAGATATTGCGCCAGGTCATCAATAGTCAGCACATCTTCCAACATATGGCAACGGCCCTGAAAGACCGCTCCCTCGACAATATTTAATTTGGGGGTTGAAATATCCCCGTACAGGACAGCCGAAGGCATCAGGACCAACATTTTCTTGGCAACGACATTACCTTTGACCCTTCCTGCCAGGATCACATTCTCACCAACGATATTCGCTTCCACCTGCGCGGTGGGGCCAATGGTGAGCGTTCCACGGGTATCAAGCTTGCCCGTATAACGGCCGTTGATCATTAAATTCACAGGATCAGCAAAAATCAAAGACCCTTCCATCTGGGCATTGATTTCAATCACTTTTTCTTCCGGCACTTCTTTGTTTTCGCGGCGGTTAAAGGCCATAGGGACTCCTTGTTTTATGGATTCCCGCTTTCGCGGGAATGACATAATACTAACGGGAATGACGAAGGCTATGGTAACAAAATAAAGCCCCAAGGTCAATTATGTCAACGCAGCTGATGATTCGCTAAGCCGGCTATCATTGCCGCATTATCCAGGCACAGGACCATCGGAGGGAAAAAAACATCCACCCCTTGAAACCTGGCTTTATCCTGCAAATGCCGGCGCAAGGCGGAATTAGCGGCAACACCT
>Ga0206950_1020_pt1 | contig 44249 bp, 41 predicted proteins | sample Alteio_BWOrgHeat_41_FD_152954 | JGI IMG/M metagenome (GOLD analysis project Ga0206950, IMG submission 152954) | Enriched cells from forest soil in Barre Woods Harvard Forest LTER site, Petersham, Massachusetts, United States -... | ecosystem: Environmental > Terrestrial > Soil > Temperate forest >... | reverse complement strand
ACGGCAAGCTATATCGGCGGCCTGGGCGCGGGCGTTTCCATCGGTCAATTGACACGCACCGTCAATACCAATCTCCAGTCCAGCGTTTGGGCGCAAAACAGCGTGGCAAGCGCCGTCAGCACCCGTCAACAGAGCTTGCAACAATTGCAGCAGGCTTTCGGCACGCCTAACAGCGCCACTTCCTTTGCCAGCTCGCTGACCAATTTGCAAAACGATTTTATTTCGCTTGATGCGGATCCCGGCAACAATATCTTGCAAAGCCAGGCGGTCAATGATGCCGAAAATCTGACCAATAAACTCAATAACGTGTCGCAAAATATTCAAAATTTGCGCAACAGCGCAAATTCCGATCTGACCAATTCAGTTGGACAGGTCAATCAATTATTAACGCAAATCGGCAATTTAAATACGCAAATCGGCAAAGCGCAAAGCACCAATCAGGACAGTGTCGACTTGCAAGACCAGCGCGATCAATCCATCAATCAATTGTCGCAGCTGATCAATATTTCCACCTATAACGGCAGTGACGGCTCCGTCATCGTCAGCACAGCTGGCGGAACTTTATTGGCGGATGGCACGGCGCATCCGCTTAGTTACAGTTCAGCGCCGATAACGGCACAAAGTTATTATCCGGCGACGATCAACGGTATCATGGTGGACGGCCAGGATATCACCAGTGAGATTACCAACGGTTCAATGGGCGGTTTGATCACGCTGCGCGATAGCGATCTCCCCAAAGCGCAAGCGATGCTGGATGAGATGTCGCAGAAACTGGCATCGCGTTTCAGCGCGCAGAACGTCAAGCTTTTTACGGATCCTGCTGGCAATGTACCAGCCAATACGCCAACCACCTATGCCGGTTTCAGCGGCCTCATTCGGATAAATCCGGCGGTCATCAGCAATCCGGCTTTGTTGCAGCAAGGCACCGCGGGCGGTACTTTCAATAGCGGCGATACAACGAATATCGAGAATGTCCTGAACTACGCTTTCGGCGCGAATTCCAATTCTTCGGGTACACCAAACACGCCGTTTAATACAACGGGTTTGGGGCCTGGCGGTAACCTGTCTATTACGCTGCCCAGCAGCGGCACCATTGTTAATTACAGCAACAACATCATTTCCAACCTGTCCGGACAATATTCGCAGGTGCAATCGGACAACGCCTATGAAAGCAATTATCAAAACACCCTGCAAACGAACTTTTTGAACCAAAGCGCGGTCTCGCTGGACACGGAAATGGCCAACACGATCACGGCGCAAAATGCCTATTCGGCGGCTGCCAGAATGATGAGCGCCGTGCAGAAAATGTTCTCAGACCTCGAAAACGCGATTCAATAAGAAGGAGACAACCATGTCCACGACATCCGTATCTAATCAGGGCACCAACTTTTTCAACAGCAATGTCATTACAGCCTTAAATGAAAAGCTGAATAAAATCACCCAGCAGGTCTCCACGGGCAAGGTCGCAGGCGTCTATGCCGATCTCGGCACCAAGGCGGGAACGTCGCTGGATCTGCATGCGCAGGATAATGTTCTGACGACTTTTATCAGCGCGATCAATAACGTCCAGTTAAAAACCGATCAGATGGATAGCTCGCTGACGGATATGACGAATGCCTTGCAAACCGTGGCAGCGGATATGGATAAACTGGCCCAGGGCGGCGGCACGCCTGACGCCAACACTTTGGCCATGATTCAAACCGCCGCGCAGAATGCGCTTTCAAGTCTAATAGGGGATGTCAATACCAGCGTCGGCGGCTCTTTCGTTTTTGCGGGCAACAATTCCGGCACGGCGCCCATCACGAATACCGGCGCGGCGAACACCAATGTTGCCGCTATTGTTGCGGCTTATAATTCAGGAACGCCTGCTTCAACCGTTATCGCGAATTTAAACAGCATGGCGGAAACCCAATTGGGATATAACTCCAATCTGGCGGCGGCGGGCAATAATAAGTTTCAAGCGGATAATAACTTGACGCTGGATTACACCATGAAGGGCGATGAAAGCCAGTTTCAAGACGCGATCAAAGGCCTCGCGGAAATCGCGAACCTGCAATATAACTCCAGTAACCCCAGCGGTTTCTGGTCGATTTACCAGGATGCTAAAGCCCGCCTGGACAACGCGAATACCGCCGTTACCTCTCGTCAGGGCCAATTGGGGATTATGCGCGGTCAAATGGCATCTTTGGTCTCAAGCCATCAAAGCACCCAATTGACGGTGGAGGGCAACATTTCCAATCTTGAAGACGCGGACCTGCCAGGTCTCGCAACGCAACTGTCCACTTTGCAAACGCAGTTACAGGAAACCTATACAATCATCGGTCAGTTAAAAAACCTGAGCCTCGTTAACTATCTGCCGTCATCCTAATTAAAGCCCTAATTAAGGCGAAGACGTCGTGGTGCCAACCGCGCCGATGCTAAGGCTGGGCGGCTGCGAATTCTCAATCACCTTTAAGGCCTTGTCAAAAGCATCGCGCTCCGTTTTCGCAATCTGCAATTGCGCGGCCGCGGCTTGCAGCGTTTCTGCCGCGCGCTGGCGCTGGCTATCGCTCTGGCCGACGGAAACCAGGGTTTCCTCGGATGCCGTCAGGGCGGAAAACTCCGCTTCCTGAAGTTCATATTCCGACAGGCCGATGTTTTGCGAATTGGGATATTCCTGATTTAAAATGGTGGCGGCATTCGCATTGCCGTTAAAGCTCGCCAGCGCCTGGGTGTAATATAATTTGCTTTTGTACATTTTGGGCAAAAGCTTAAAGACAGTCTCGCGCGCCTCGCTGCGGTCCGCGCCCCATTGCGCGCGCTGCATAAAGTAATTGGTCAGCTGTGAATTGCTGCTGCCGTTCACGGGCGGCCGTTCCGGCGTGGAAGAGATCAAGGCGCCGTTCACCAGATTCAGCAAAGAGGCATTGTAACATTTATCGCTGTGGCAAAAGGCCTTTACCTGTCCCATATCGGGATTGAATGTGCCGCTGTCGCCATAGCTGGGCGTGCCGTTGGCGACTTCTTTCATCGCGGCTTGCACCTTGTCCCCATAGCTTTTCCGGTAAGCGGTCGCGCCGCCGGGCGGGCCCTTGATTAAAATTGCGGCGTCGCTGGTGCCCTGTTTGGGATCATAAAGCGAGAGCGTGGTGGTGTCGGTGCGGAAATCCATGCCGACTTTTTTCGCCAGCATTTTGGTCGTGGCATGCGCACAATCCTCATAGGTGGGATTATATTGTTGAATGGCGGCCAGGGCTGCCGCGCCGCTTTGCAAGCCGGTGGCGTTGACGTGGTTTTCTGTCTTGATGCTGGCCTTGGCCGCATCGTCGACGGCGCCGTTATCGGTGATTGCCTGTGCCAAAAGGTCGATTGCGTCGGTAACGGCCTGGCTCATGCCGCCAATGGCCTGGGTAATAGAATCCTTTGCCGCCGCGACATCCGCGCTGCTGGCGCAGCCAACAGTGGGAGCCATGCCTCCGCCCACACAAGGCGGCGCAGCGGGCGTTAAGGGCATCTGCGCGAAAGCATTACCTGTTGATAACGCAAGAAGGGCAAGCAACTGGCACAAGAAAGTGGAAAAAGAAAGGATGTTTCGCATGGTCATTCTCCAATTCATCATTGGTAAGGGTTTAGGTGACCGCCACCACCACCGTTGCTGCTGCCGGATGACGGCGGAAGCGGATGGGTTTGGTTGCCGGAACTGGAGCCGGAGCTAATAATCGGGCCGCCTGTATGTGATATCGTGCTGCCGCCTGCGCCGCTTGATGTGCCGTTGCCTGAGTTGCCGGTCGTGCCGCCGCCAGTGGTGTGGCTGCCGCCCGAGGAACCGCCGTTCGCGGCGTTGCTCAGCAGGCCTGCGATGCCGCAACTGCTGCCGCTGTTACCGGGAAGGCCAAACCCGTTGCCGAGGCCGAAACTGAAACCGCTGCAACCGCTTGTGGGAACCGGCACGGAGGTGGTCTTAAAATTCCCGACGGTATTACCACCGTTACTGGATACCTGTTGGGTCGTCACAGGTTTGATTTGTTGCGTTATATTAACGACGTTTTGCATGGTGGTCGTACTCACCGAACCGCCCGTGACGCAACCGGTATTCTTTTTGCTCGCGTCCTGACCGCCGATGCTCAACTGGCTGTTCGCCTGGCCATTACCGCTCACGCCGAATATCTGGCCGTTTTGGCAAATATTCAGGCTGGCATTGAAGGAAAAGCCGAGCAGGCTGGACCAGTTCAGGGAACAGACTGCATTCGTCAGACTGCTTTGTAATTTGTTTTGAACCTGTTGAAGGACTGTTTGACGCGTATTGCCCGCAGCGGTTTGCACGCATGAGCCTTTGCCGACCGCATTGGTTGCCTGATTGTTCATGGCCATCGCGGCGGCGGTTTGCTGTAAAGCCTGGAATTGCTGCTGCTGCTTCAGGCGCGCCCAGATCACGGGATTGCAGGCATTGGCAAAGGGCAAGCCTGCCTTGGTGTCTCTATCAATATCACGTTTTGCATCGCCGATGCTGTATAAGGTCTGCTGGGTTGTCGTCGCCCCGTTGCCGTCATCGTTGCCTGCGCTCTTTTCAGTGCCGTCATCATTATAAGGCGGAATGGTAACCGCTGTATTCTGGTTTACCTGCCCCCTCATGTCGGAAATGTCCGGAAACATTTTACCGTCGGGATCCGTCGCGGGATTGGATGATGTGGCCTGTGCAAAAGCCGGAACCGGCAGCGCCAAAGCAGTTACTAATATTAAAGAAAGGAGTGTGCGCATCATGTGCCTCATTCGCCGCGATTCATTGCCATACTATACGTACTTTTCATCTTATCATACAGGCGCGCGGCGTTCCAAACAAATTACTTAAAGTTTTATTGAACTTTATTTTACAATGTAGTAATTCTGTCATATTTACTTCAAAAAATTGTCATAATTTAATTAGTGTTAAACAAATCATAAATTTATATAAAATTTTATTGACATTGCCTAAGCGGATTTGATACGATGAAAAAGTCAGGTTTCCTGATCATATTAAACAACATTTAAAAACCTTTACGCATACTTAACCGGAGATTTTTTGACATGCTCGCACATAAAAGCACCCTAAAACAATTAAAAACCCTAGAACCCGCTACCGTCACCTGGGCCCAGCAATGGGAAGACCTGCGCGCGATGTGGGTCGAAGGCGTACCCGTTGAAGAAATCGCCCTGCGCCTGAACCGCACGGTTTCCGCCGTTCAGACCCAAGCCGTGCGCATCGGCCTGGAACGCCGCGCGCCGTCGGGCCGCAAGCCACAGGTGCCGAATAAAACCCCGCGCCGCCCGGTTTTGGTCCATTCCAACGTGGTTTCGATTGCCCATGTACGCAGTTACAGCGGCGCAGTCGTTGAGGCCTCGTCGCAAAATCTTAAAAAGCCGCGTAATTGCCTGATGTGTAACACGGCGTTCAACTCCCATGGTTCGCACAACCGTATTTGCACGCGCTGCAAAGACGGCGCTTGCTATCAAGGCGGGCATGACAACGAATATCGTGTTTTAAGCGCCTAATCCGATAGTTTTTGCTTGCGGGAAGTTAAAGCGGTGCCTATAACACCGCTTTAATGCCAAAACGTACAGATATCCAAACCATCGCGATTATCGGCGCTGGACCCATCATTATCGGCCAAGCTTGTGAGTTCGATTATTCCGGCGCCCAGGCCTGCAAGGCGCTCCGGGACGAGGGTTACCGCGTAGTGCTGATCAACTCCAATCCCGCCACGATCATGACCGATCCGAATATGGCAGATGCGACCTATATCGAACCGATCACGCCGGAAACCGTCGCGAAAATTCTGCGCAAAGAACGCCCGCAGGCGTTATTGCCGACCATGGGCGGCCAGACGGCGTTGAATACCGCGCTGAAACTCGCCGATATGGGCGTGCTGGAAGAATTGAACATCGAATTGATTGGCGCGAACCGTGAGGCGATTAAAAAGGCCGAAGACCGCCAATTGTTTAAAGACGCGATGCTCAAAATCGGTTTGGATTGCCCGAAATCGCGCGTGGTGCATAATTTTGATGAGGCGCTGGCAGCGCTGCCCGATATTGGCCTGCCCGCGATTATCCGCCCGTCCTTTACCCTTGGCGGCACGGGCGGCGGCATCGCTTATAACCGCGAAGAATACGAAAGCATCGTGCGCGGCGGCTTGGCTGCTTCGCCGACGACGGAAGTTTTGATCGAAGAATCCGTTTTGGGCTGGAAAGAATACGAAATGGAAGTCGTCCGCGACCGCGCGGATAACGCCATTATTGTCTGCTCGATTGAAAACCTGGACCCGATGGGCGTGCATACGGGCGACAGCATCACCGTCGCGCCCGCGCTGACGCTGACAGATAAAGAATATCAGATTATGCGCAACGCCAGCATCGCATGCCTGCGTGAAATCGGTGTTGAAACGGGCGGCAGCAACGTGCAATTCGCGATCAACCCGAAAAACGGCCGCATGATCGTGATCGAAATGAACCCGCGCGTGTCGCGTTCATCCGCGCTGGCGAGCAAGGCGACGGGTTTCCCGATTGCGAAAGTCGCGGCGAAATTGGCGGTGGGTTATACGCTCGATGAATTGCAGAACGACATCACAAAAATCACGCCCGCGTCGTTTGAACCGACGATTGATTATGTCGTGACGAAAATTCCACGCTTTGCGTTCGAAAAATTCCGTGGTTCGGATTCATCGCTTACCACGCAAATGAAATCGGTGGGCGAGGTCATGGCAATCGGTCGCAATTTCCAAGAGAGCATGCAAAAAGCGCTGCGCGGCATGGAAAAATCCCTGGCCGGATTTGACGACCAGCCGTGGCTGCCGGACACGCGCGAAGGTCTCATTGCTGTGGTTGCCAAGGCGACACCGCAACGCATCCTCGCCGTTGCCGAAGCTTTCCGGCGGGGCATGACGGTTGCTGAAATTTACGCTGCCAGCGCAATTGATCCGTGGTTTCTGGAACAAATTAACGCCATTGTGCAGACGGAAAAAGAATTACAGAAAAACGGTTTGCCGAAAGATGAAGCGGGTTTGCGCGCGCTGAAACGCATGGGCTTTTCCGATGCGCGCATTGCGAAACTCACCGGCCAGCCGGAAATCAATGTGCGTAACATGCGTCATCAATTGAACGTGCGTCCGGCCTTTCGCCGCATCGATACCTGCGCGGCGGAATTTCCGGCCAGCACGAATTATTTTTACAGCGCTTATGAAAATCAATCCTTCGGCAAATCCACTTGCGAAGCGAACCCGTCCGCCAACCGCAAAATCGTCATTCTTGGCGGCGGCCCGAACCGCATCGGGCAGGGGATTGAATTTGATTATTGCTGCGTCCATGCCGCCTATGCGCTGCGCGAAGTCGGCATAGAAACCATCATGATCAATTGCAACCCGGAAACGGTTTCAACGGATTATGATACGTCCGACCGTTTGTATTTCGAACCGCTGACGGCGGAAGACGTGATTGAAGTCATTCAGCGCGAAGCGTCGAATGGCGAACTCCTCGGCGTCATCGTGCAATACGGCGGCCAGACGCCGCTGAAACTCGCGCATGATTTGCAGGCGGCTGGGATTCCGATTTTGGGCACGTCTGTCGATATGATTGACTTGGCCGAAGACCGCGAACGTTTCCAACAACTCGTGGAAAAACTCGGTCTGAAACAACCCGCTAACGGCATCGCGCGCAGCGTTGATGAAGCGCGCCGCGTCGCCGCCAGTGTGGGTTATCCCATCGTCCTGCGTCCATCCTACGTCCTCGGCGGCGCGGGCATGGAAATCGTGACGGATGAAGCGGGGCTGGAACGCTATATCAATTCCGCGATTAAAATTTCCGGTGATAGTCCATTGCTTCTCGACAGCTTTTTACTCGATGCGGGCGAGGTTGATGTCGACGCCATCGCCGACGGCGAAAATGTTTTTATCGCGGGCATCATGGAACATGTCGAAGAAGCAGGCGTGCATTCCGGTGACAGTTCCTGTGCCCTGCCGCCTTATTCATTGTCCGAAAAACTGCAAAACGAAATCCGCATCCAAACCCGCGCGCTGGCGAAGGCATTGAACGTCGTCGGTCTGATGAATATCCAATTCGCGATTAAGGACGATGAAATTTACCTGCTCGAAGTCAACCCACGCGCCTCGCGCACGGTGCCGTTTGTCGCTAAGGCCACCGGCGTTGAAGTCGCCAAAATCGGCGCGCGCGTGATGGCGGGTGAAAAACTGGCCGCGTTCAATCTGACGGAACAGCATCCGAAACACACGGCAGTGAAAGCGCCCGTCTTTCCGTTCAACAAATTCCAGAACGTAGATATCTTGCTCTCCCCCGAAATGAAATCGACGGGCGAGGTCATGGGCATCGACGCCGAATTCCCGCTTGCCTATGTCAAAGCCATCATGGGCGCGGGTTTTATGCTGCCGACTAAAGGCACGGCGTTTATCTCTGTCAAAGAACGCGACAAACAATTCATCATCCCCACCGCAAAAAAATTATCCGAACTCGGTTTCAAAATCATCGCGACGGACGGCACGGCGCAATTTTTGCTGGACAGCGGCGTTGCCGCGCAGCGCATCAACAAGGTCTATCAAGGCCAGCCGCATATCGTCGACGCGATGATTAACGGTGAAGTGCAATTGGTCATCAATACCGTGGCGGGCGCCCAGGCGACGGCGGACAGTTTCTCACTCCGCCGCACGGCCTTGATGCATAATATCCCGCATTATACGACCCTGTCCGGTGCCCGCGCGGCGGTGGAGGCGATCGAAGCTCTCCAGGCCTGCGGCGCGGCGAATTTGACGGTGGAAAAGCTGCAAAGCTATCTGCCCGCAGGTACGGGAAAAGCACAAAAAGCGGCATAGTGTCATCCCAGCCAAGCCACGTAGTGGCGCAGAGCCTGGATCCCCTGACAGTGAAGTGCTTAATTGACGGGATATCCCGGATAGCAGCTACGCTAGCTTTCGGGATGACAATCCCTTTTTCCTTGAAAACCGCGCCCAGAATTGCTAGGTTAATTGGCTCTAAATTCAACCTAGGATAGAAAAAATGTCCGCAGTGCAAAAAGTGCCCATGACCGAGCGTGGTTTCACCTCTTTGGAAGGGGAATTGAAGCAGCTCAAACACACCGACCGCCAGGAAGTCATCAAGGCGATCGCGGAGGCGCGCGAACATGGCGACCTATCCGAAAATGCCGAATACCACGCGGCGCGGGAGCGGCAGAGTTTTATCGAAGGCCGGATTCTGGAACTCGAAGACAAAATTTCGCGCGCGGAGGTGATCGACCCCTCCAAACTATCCGGCAAACAAATTAAATTCGGCGCGACGGTGACGCTGATTGACGAAGACACGGACGACAAAGTTGTCTACCAAATCGTCGGCGAATTCGAGGCGGATATCGCCAAGGGTAAAATCTCCATCACCTCCCCGGTCGCGCGCGCGCTGATCGGCAAATCGCAGGGCGCAAATGTTGAAGTCGTGACGCCGCGCGGGTCGAAGGTTTATGAGATTGTAAAGGTCGCTTATAAATAATGTCATCCCGGCCAAGCGCCGTTAGGCGCGCCGAGCCGGGATGACAAGGTGATTTAAAACCCCACCAGCTTCAGTGCGTCATGCGTGACGCTTTGCGTATCGTCACCGCGATTTTCAGCCGCCAAGGAGCCTAGCGCGAGCAATAATACCTCGCCCTGTTTGTCCTTTAACGCCGCCGCGCTGTCATCCGCATCCTTGATATCGGATAACAGGCTTTTCAGGCGGTCTATCATATCCTTGTTATCGGGCAGAGGCTGCGCCACCGGCAAGGCGCCGGAACCGTTTACCAGCGCCGCGATCAAAGGCTTGGGATTGCCGCCGTTCAATTTTTCCGCGGCGGCTTTGATTTCATCATCGGCAATCGCCGTTGCCGCTTGCCGTGCCGCGCTCGCATCGCCCATCTGCCAGGCGCACAGCGCCTGCATGCCTTGCCAAAACGGCGTATCGCCCGCGTGCCCGGCCGCCATGCTTTCAACGCACGCGGCTTCAGGTTGTTCGCTCGCCAATTCATAGGCGATGCGCATGACCAGATCTGTGCCGCTATCACGCCCAATCCGCACGACGTTTAACAACCGCGCGGCCTGGGTGTATTTTTTATCCGCCGCCAGCACTGCCGCGCGCCAGCGCACGTAATCCATCGCATCCGTATTCTCGGGGCCTTCAGGCGTATAAACCGCCGACATGGCGATGCGCAGGGTGATTTTTTTCACTTCTTCATGCTTGCTGCCGATCAGGCTGGGCAGAATAACCGCGACGTCTTGAGGTTTCGCGCCGTCCCAAATTGTGCTGCTGACCGGATTTTTATCGGCCTCATCACGCCACAAGGAAATGCGGTCCAGCCGCTGCGCCACCGAGCGCATGCCGATTTCTCCCAGCCCAGCGTCACGCAGACGGCCCTGTGCCGGAATGTTTTTCGTGCCGACGTTCAAAGCCGCCTGTTCCGCGCGTTTGAACTGGGCCAGATCGGCGTTATAGGCGGCTTCTTCAGGCGAAGGCGTTGTACGCAATTCGCCGGTCGCTGGCGCGGGCAAACAGCCTGCCAGGAATAACAATGCGGAAAGTGCGCATAAACGTTTAAAGTTTGAAATGATCATTCGGAATTACCACTTCAACCGCTTTGCCGGGCGCGGGAATGCGCCAAAATGTTAAGGCCGCGATGCCGCCTGCCACTGCAATGATTAATGCGGCGAATAAATACTTTAACATCCCTGTCTTCTCCACTCTTGGCCGAAAGCCATTCAGCAGGTAAACCATATTTACGCATGACAGGCAACCAACCATCAGCCAACTCAATGGGCCCCTATGCCCGTTATTTGCAGGCGATTAAATCGCTGGGTCGGCCGATTGTCCTGGTGGGTCTGATGGGCGTGGGCAAAACGCAATTGGGCCAGCATCTGGCGGAGAAACTGGGCTTGCCGTTTCATGATTCCGATCACGAAATCGAGCGCATCGGCGGTTTGGTGATCAGCGAGATTTTCGACCGTTTCGGCGAGGAAAAATTCCGCGAACTCGAACGCCGTGTGATTGGTGATTTACTGGACCAGGGGCCGATGATTTTGGCGACGGGCGGCGGCGCATTCGTTCAGGCCGCGACGCGCGAGATGATCAAGGAACGCGCGATTTCCGTTTGGCTGCGCGCGACTTTGGAAACCCTGGTTTACCGCACCCAGCGCGGCAAACACCGGCCGTTATTGCAAACCGCCGATCCCGCCGCGGTGCTGGCGGATTTGATGGAAAAACGTTATCCGCTTTATGCCGAGGCGGCATTGGTGGTGGACACCGATAATTTCACGCGCTGGCAGACGCTGGATGTTGTGCTGGACCGCTTGCATGCTTATGCCGTGCAGCAAAGAAATGGAGTTCTTCAGCAGTGACCGGGAATGTGCGCATTGGATTGGTGGATCATGTCTATGACATTGTCATTCGCGCAGGCGCATTGGCGGAGGCGGGAGCGCTGATCACGCCGCTCGCGCCGACGCGGGTGTTTGTGTTGACGGATGAGCACTGCGCGCAGCATCATTTGATGCCGTTGATTTCCGCTTTGCGCGCGGCCTCGCTCGATATCGGCGCGCCGATTGTCGTGCCGGCGGGCGAGGGCAGCAAATCGTTCACGCAATACGAATATGTCACGCGCCAATTGCTGGCGGGCGGCGTCGACCGCAACAGTATTTTAATCGCCCTGGGCGGCGGCGTGGTGGGTGATCTGGCAGGATTTGCAGCGGCGACGGTTTTGCGCGGCATTCGTTATGTGCAAATTCCAACCACGTTATTATCACAGGTGGATAGCAGCGTCGGCGGCAAAACCGGCATCAATGCGCCTGAAGGCAAAAATCTGATCGGCGCCTTTCATCATCCATCACTCGTCATCATCGATCTGCAAGTTTTGAAAACCCTACCGCCGCGCGAATTGCTGGCGGGTTATGTCGAAATTTACAAAATGGGTTTGATTTTGGATGAAGCTTTTGCCGCTTGGTGCGAAGCCCACGCGTCCGCGCTGCTCGCGCTGGATGATGCGGCCTTGCAGCACGCCATTTATACCGCCGTGAAACACAAGGCCGATGTGGTGATGCAGGATCCCGAGGAACGCACGGGCCGCCGCGCGCTCCTCAACCTCGGCCACACCTTTGGTCATGCTTATGAAGCGCTGTGCAGTTACACGGGTGAATTGCTGCATGGCGAAGCCGTCGCGCTGGGCCTCGTCAAAGCCGCCGAACTCTCCGCCCACCTGGGCCACAGCGACGCCGCGCTCATCCGCCGCATCGAAATGCACCTGGGCCACGTCGGCCTGCCCATCGATCCGAAATTTTACGGCCAATTCACTGCGGACGAAATCCTCACCCGCATGCGCGGCGACAAGAAAAATAATCGGGGCGAATTGAATTTCATTTTACTGCGCGGCGCGGGCCAGGCCTTCGTCGCCAAAAACATCCCTGAAACCGATGTGCGGGCGGTGCTATAAAATGTTTGACTCTGGCCCTTCGCGAGTTTTAAAGTCGGACTATTCTTAATCCCTTATTGCTCGGTTCAACCATGTCCAAAGTATTCATAGCTAACCCTGCATTCGCTCAAGAGGCGGAAGCCATGGGAACATTACAGTGTCAATTTGATGAAATTGTTTTTCCGACTTCGCGCGTCAACGCGATGAATGAAGTTACGGATCATCCGGATTGCGATGCGCTTATTATCGGAACGGAGGAACCGTTTTCGGCAGAAATTTTATCGCAGCTTCCCCGCCTCAAGGTTATTGGAACCATTGCGACAGGCACAGACAACATCAATATGGAAGCCTTGGCGCGGCGGAGAATTAAATTGGTTACCGCATACGGCATTAACGCGCCCTTTGTCGCCGAACACGCCTTAGGCATGATGCTCGCGCTGGCTAAGGCCTTGCCGGGCGGACAGGAAGCTTGCCGCACAGGGCGGGAACGAGACGGCCTTAGTATTAAACCCATCTCCCTATTGAATTCAACGATCGGCATCATTGGTGCGGGCAATATAGCAAAGGAGCTTGCAACGCGGCTTCGGTCTTTTGGCCCGAAACAATTCCATTTTTGGACAAAACATCCCGAAGCGCACGCGGAAATAACGCAATTCGGAACGTTTGAACCATTGGAAACGCTGATGCAAAGATCGCAATTCGTAAGTTTGAATATCGCCTTAACACCCGAAACCAAAGAGTTGATCACTTACGATCTCATTAAAAGCATGCCGGAAAATGCCGTTTTGATTAACACTTCCCGCGCGGGAATTGTATCCATGACGGGATTGGAACGGGCAATGCAGGAACGTCCCGATATTCGCTTTGGCATAGACGCCACCGGAATGCGGGAATTTAATTTTCTTTATACAGAAAGTAATAAAGACCGCGTCCTGACTTCGCCGCATGCTGCGGCAGTTCCCGCCATCTCGGAAATGCGCCGCTATGTGGCGAATAATGTAATTAAAGAAGTAAGAAGTTTAGGTCTCTGTCCAGAGACTATAAAACCAGAGATTATAAAGATAGGGCCGACGGGCGCGGCTTTGTAATTTTTCCGTCAGATCCTAATCAACATAGCCCCCTTATTTAAACGCGGCGTGCAAGGCATAGGAATAAGATGGGCAAAAGCCTAATCCTGTTGTCTATCTGAAATTATTTGGATGGATACCAAAGGAAATCCTATGACAACACCTGCTACAGCGCCCACCACGCCAAACAATTCCGCAATGCCGAAACCAGATCAAAATCAAAAACCGCAAGACAACAAAAATCCTGCGAACAAAGATGGTTCATGCAGTTCTGACGGCAAACCCGCCAATCCAATGGCATCTGACAAACGCTAATCGCCTTTTTCGCGATTACGTTTGAAATTGGGTTAACGGCTCTTCGGAGCCGTTAATTGTTTTTAAGATGGGTTTCGACGCGGTTTTCAAAGCCAAAAATGCGCGCAACTTTAGGAAAGTTTTCATATACAAACATGCAACATTATTAGCCGGATTGGGGGGTCTATAGGGTTGTTTGTCATTTTTTGCCGAATACTCCCGGCTGCGCCTAGCTCTGCGCGTTGCGTGTGGCGGAGGGGATGGTCACCACCAGCCCATCCAGTTCCGGCGCCATGCAAATCTGGCAGCCCAGGCGCGATGTCTTGGTCAGGCCGAACGCCAGGTCGAGCATATCTTCCTCATCCTCGCTCGCCTCAGGCAGGGTGTCGTAATATTTGGGGTCGACGATGACGTGGCAAGTGGAGCAAGCCAGTGAGCCTTCGCACGCCCCCTCCAGATCCACGTTATGCTTGCGCGCGACTTCCAACACCGTCAGGCCGTCGGGCGCATCGACGTTCGTGGGCGTGCCGTCTTTTTGGATAAAGGTTATTTTGCTCATGCGGGATTACCTAGGCTAATCTTTTCGCTATTTCAATATAAGTTTTGGTGAAGCGCTGAAAATCCTCCGCGCGCGTCGCCCAGCCGCCGGAAACGCGGATCGCGGCGCCGGCGATATCGGGTGCAAAACCCATCGCGCTGACGACGTGTGACGCCGTCACCTTGCCGCTGCTGCAAGCAGAGCCGGATGAAACCGCAATCCCCGCCAAATCCAAATTCATCAATTGTGTTGAGGCACTCGCGCCCGGCAAAGCTAGCATTGATGTATTCGCAATGCGCGGCGTGGCGCTTCCGAAAATTTGCGCTCCATTTTTATTTGGCGGCAAGGCGGATGAGATTTCTTTTTCCATTCCGTCGCGCCAGGCGGCGAGTTGCGGCATGATATTCAAACTATCCGAAATATGTTCCACTGCCGCGCCCATGCCCATGATCGCCGCGACGTTTTCCGTGCCCGCGCGGCGGCGCTCTTCCTGCCCGCCGCCGGTCAATAATGGGGTGATGGCCAGGCCTTCACGCAAAACCAAAGCCGCCGCGCCTTTCGGCCCGCCCATTTTATGCGTCGATATCACGGTCATATCCGCGCCGCGCAAATCCTCCAGTGAAATGCGCCCCACCGCCTGCACCGCATCACATACAAACAGCGCGCCATATTTGCGGCAGAGTTTCATCACCTCCGCAACCGGCTGAATGACGCCGGTTTCATTATTGACGAATTGCACGGCGACCAAGGCAGGCGCGGCGGCGCTTTTCAAATGACTTTCCAAGCTTGCCAAATCAATCAAACCATCCGCCGTCACCGGAATAATTTTCGCCTGCGCCGCTGTCGCGCGCACTGCGTCATGTTCAACCGCGCTAATGATATGATCGCCCGCCGACACGCCGCGCAGAGCGGTGACAAGAGCTTCCGTCGCGCTACTCGTAAAAATAACTTGCGCGGGCCGCACACTCAGATATTCGGCAATATGCCCGCGCGCCGTGCTGACGGCTGACCGCGCTGCGCGTCCCGCCCAATGCACGGATGAGGCGTTGAGCAAGTCCAATCCCGCCACCACCGCCGCGCGAGCGGCGGGCATTAACGGGGCGTTTGCATTATAGTCAAGATAAATTTCCATCACTCCCGCTAAATAACACTGTTGCATTTGCCATGGCAAATAGTGTTATAGTCTCCCCGTCCCAGAACGGGTTACCTGCAGACGCGGCGGGAACCCTGAAACTCTAACCCAGAGGTTTGCCCTATGCCTGAAGTCATTATCCAAGGTTTGGCCGGTCGTATCGAAGCGCGTTATCAACATAGTAAAGTTCCCAATGCCCCCGTCGCCCTTGTTTGCCATCCACACCCGCTGCACGGCGGCACGATGAATAACAAGGTCACTTACGCAATGTATCAGACCTTCAGCAAATTGGGTTTTTCCACTTTGCGTTTCAACTACCGCGGCGTCGGGCAAAGCCAGGGCGAATGGGGTGAAGGCGAAGGGGAATTGGCGGATGCTTCATCCGCATTGGATTTCTTGCAGGCGCATAACTCAACATCGCGCGCGCTGTGGATTACCGGATTTTCCTTCGGCGCCTGGGTTGCGATGCAGCTTTTGATGCGCCGTCCGGAAACGGATCGTTTCGTTGTCGTCGCGCCGCCCGCGAATATGTTTGCTTTCGATTTCCTGGCGCCATGCCCATGCAGCGGCCTGATTTTACAAGGCGATGAAGACAAGGTTGTGCCCAAGCCGATCGTGGATACGATGGTCTCAAGCCTGCGTTTGCAAAAAGGCATCACGATTGATTACCGCACGATGACGGGCGCGGATCACTTCTTTGTCGATCAGCTGGACACGCTCAATAAAACCATTGAGGGTTACGTCGCCGCCGCCTTTACCGAGCAGAAAAAAGCCGCGTAATCGCAAAGCGTTGCCTGACAGCGATAATTTCTTTGATTTTCCCAGGGTGTTTTGCTATACCCAGGTGAAATTGGGAGATTTTCTATGAAAAAACACGATGTGGAATTTTTGCAAGACGGGCTGAAAGAGCTGCGCGTCGAGCCAGGCGGCTTCGCTTTGGAAATTAAGACAATGGCGGGTTTTCTGAGCCAAGAAACCGGGCAGGAGATTACTGTGCCAATGTTGGGGTTGATCAGTTCCTGGCGTAATAAAGGCGATAGTCTGCCGGCCGGAGAAATTTGCGGGAAACTTCTGTCTTTTTTTGAAGAGCACCCAACAGTGGAAGCGCGCGGAGAGCTTAGAGAGCAAGCCAAGCGTTGGGCGCTTTCAAAGAAAGCAGGAAAACCTCCAGCGGAGATTAAACCGGACCCGCGATCCGGCGGAAGAAAAACACCGGCGCCAGCTTTGCAGCTGGAAGCATGAGCTGACATTTATTTCGGGTAAAATACCATCCCAAGCTTGCCAGCTTTGGTGGGAGCCAGTATGAATGGGGTTCGGAAGAACTTCGATGAAAGCCCTGTTTAATCCCCAGCAACCTGCCGCCTTTGCTTTTACCAAGGAAAACTTGGCCAAGGCCGAAGCAGTCATTAAAAAATATCCCGAAGGGTTTCAGCAATCGGCCGTGATGCCCTTGCTCCATCTGGCGCAGCAGCAAAACGACAATTGGCTGCCGCGCGCGGCGATGGATTATGTGGCGGAAATGCTCGGCATGGCGCGCGTGCGCGTGTATGAGGTCGCGACGTTTTACACGATGTATAACCTTGCGCCCGTGGGGACGTATCATGTGCAGGTTTGCACCACCACGCCCTGCTGGCTGCGCGGCTCGGATAAGATTGTTGAGGCCTGTGAAGATCATTTGGGCGTCAAGTTGGGCGAGACAACAGCAGACGGAAAATTCACCTTATGCGAAGTCGAATGCCTGGGCGCTTGCGTCAATGCGCCGATGATGCAGGTGGATACAAAATCGTCATCGACTTATTACGAAGACCTGACGCCGGAAAATACCAAAAAAATTCTGACGGACCTGGCCGTGGGCAAGGAAGTTAAGGCAGGCCCGCAAAGCGGCCGCCATACCTCCGAACCGGCCGCGCCCGTCAAAGCCGCGAATGACGGGTAAAACATGCTGAAAGATTCCGACCGAATTTTCACCAACCTCTATGGCTTTCAAGACTGGGGCTTGGCGGGCGCAAAGGCGCGCGGCGATTGGGCGGGGACGAAAGATTTGCTGGCCAAGGGGCGAGACGCGATCATTGAAGAGGTCAAGGCTTCCGGCCTGCGCGGGCGCGGCGGCGCGGGGTTTTCGACGGGCATGAAATGGTCTTTTATGCCCAAGGATTCCGGCAAGCCGCATTATCTGGTGGTGAACGCCGATGAAGGCGAGCCGGGCACCTGCAAAGACCGCGACATCCTGCGCCACGATCCGCATAAACTGATCGAAGGCTGTTTGATCGCCTGTTACGCCATCGGGGCGAATGCTTGTTACATTTACGTGCGCGGCGAATTCGCGGGCGAGTGCAGCAACCTGCAACGCGCGATTGATGAGGCTTATGCCGCCGGCCTGATCGGCAAAAACGCCTGCGGCAGTGGTTTTGATTGCGATGTTTATCTGCACCGCGGCATGGGCGCATACATTTGCGGCGAGGAAACCGCGCTGATTGAAAGCCTGGAAGGCAAAAAAGGCCAGCCGCGTAATAAGCCGCCGTTCCCGGCGGGCTCGGGTTTATATTCTTGTCCGACAACGGTGAATAACGTCGAATCTATCGCCGTCGTGCCGACGATTTTGCGGCGCGGTCCCGCGTGGTTCGCGGGTTTGGGGCGAGAGAAAAACACGGGCACGAAAATTTTCTGCATATCGGGGCATGTGAATAAACCCTGCAATGTTGAGGAAGAAATGGGCATCCCCCTGCGCGACCTGATTGAAAAACACGCGGGCGGCGTGCGCGGCGGCTGGGATAATATTTTGGCCGTCATCCCCGGCGGCTCGTCCACACCGATGATTCCAAAAGAAATCTGCGACACGGTCCTGATGGATTTCGACAGCCTGCGCGCGGTGCAATCGGGCCTCGGAACTGCGGGCGTGATTGTCATGGATAAGTCGACCGATCTGATCAAAGCCATCGCGCGCCTGGCGAAATTCTACATGCACGAGAGCTGCGGCCAATGCACCCCCTGCCGCGAAGGCACCGGCTGGCTCTGGCGCGTCATGGAACGTTTTGTGACGGGGAATGCTGAAAGCAAAGATATCGACAACCTCCTCGACGTGACCAAAGAAATCGAAGGCCACACCATCTGCGCCCTCGGCGACGCGGCGGCCTGGCCTATCCAGGGATTAATCCGCCATTTCCGGCCGGAGATTGAGAAGCGGCTGCGTGGGCGCGTGACGGTTGCAGCCTAGTTGTCAGGGAAGTGCTTGCCGGTGAGTTGAATTGCGTACATGAAGTATTTTTTCGCCAAGTTCAAGAACTTCAGGGGTTGTTAATCCAAAAGCTGCAAGCTCTGCTGCGGAACTTGAACAAAGAGCAAGCACCAAAGCTTTTGGTTCGATTCCAAATGCAGAGGCAATTCTCGCTGTTTCAGATAAAACTTCCTCCGGTTTTGTGAGCGTTAAATTGATCGGTTCGCCATCCGGTGTTCCAATGGAAGCAGCCCTGACGGCGAGTTTTAGTTGTTTCGTATCATGTACCGTCTCTAATTCCCATTGGCCGCCATACCTTGCATGTCTTGCTTTTGCCTGAGAGTCTCCGGATTTGATTTGGATGCTATTCTTGATATCAGGATGAAGACGCCCAACTAAATGTGCGGCTATAGCGTCTCTGTCCTGAATTGATAGAATATCATCAGGCATAACGGCAATAATGCGGCCTCCATTGGGCAGAGGCTTAATCAATTCCACAATCACAGGAACCTGCGAGCCCGCCGAAATAGCCGGAATAGTTTGGCCGGCTGATTTGCGCCTAAATAGTTTTGCCAAAAATCCTGCAGTCATAAGGTAATCCCTTACAATTTAAGTTAAGAACGAATTGCGGCAATCGAGCATATTTGCAGCGGGCAAGTCAAGAAATTTATAGGGTAATTCTAGAATTACCCTATTCAAATTCCGGTTAACGTATTAGGAATAACCCAAACAGAACGTTCGGTACGCGGAACAGAATATGCCCACAGTTGTCATCGATGGCGTCAGCCTTGAAGTTGAGCCGGGGACTTCCATCCTCCAGGCCTGTGAGCAATTGGGGATAGAGGTCCCGCGCTTTTGCTATCACGATAAATTGTCCGTTCCGGCGAATTGCCGCATGTGCCTGGTTCAGGTCAAAGGCGCGCCGAAACCGGTGGCGTCCTGCGCCATGGCCTGCGCCGATAAAATGGAAGTCCTGACCGGCAGCGAAATGGTGCATAAGGCGCGCAAGGGCGTGATGGAATTCCTGCTCATCAACCACCCGCTGGATTGCCCCATTTGCGACCAGGGCGGGGAATGTGATTTGCAGGATCAGGCCATGGCCTATGGTTTTGACCGCAGCAGGTTTGAGGAAAACAAACGCGCAGTGGTGGATAAGGAATTGGGGCCGCTGATTAAAACCTCCATGAACCGCTGTATCAATTGCACGCGCTGCGTCCGGTTTTCTGAGGAAGTGGCGGGGAATAGTGAAATGGGCCAAATGTTCCGCGGCGAACACGCGGAAATCGGGCCTTATATTGAGGCGGCGGTGAGCAGCGAGCTGTCGGGCAATATGATTGATGTTTGCCCGGTGGGTGCTTTGACGAGCAAACCCTATGCGTTTAAGGCGCGCCCGTGGGAGCTGCGCAAAACGGAATCGGTGGATGTGATGGATGCGCTGGGGTCAGCTATCCGCGTTGATGCGCGCGGCGGCGAAGTGATGCGCATCCTGCCGCGCCTGAATGAAGATATTAACGAGGAATGGATTTCAGACCGCACGCGTTTTGCGCTGGACGGCTTGAAACGCCAGCGCCTCGACATGCCATACATTCGCGTGCGGGGGAAACTCACGCCAGTTTCGTGGGATGATGCGTTTCGTCATATGCAGGAAAAATTAACAGGTCTGCGCGGTGATGCGATCGCGGGCGTGACGGGCGATCTGGCGGCGGCGGAAGAAATTTTGGCGCTGCGCCGCTGGCTGGAGACGCTCGGTTCGCAAAACATGGAATGCCGCCAGCGCGGTGAGACGTTTGATGTTTCGCAACCCTCTGGCTGGACGTTTAATTCCACCATCGCCAGCATCGACCAGGCGGATTTGATTTTGCTGGTCGGCACGAACCCGCGCACCGAGGCCGCTGTGCTGAACGCGCGTATTTTAAAACGCGTGAATAGCGGCAATTGCGAAGTTGCCAATATCGGCACGGCATACGATCTGACTTATCCCGCCGAACAACTGGGCGATGTTTCAACGCTGCTGCAACAGGTTGCGGAAGGGCGCCATCCCATCGCGGACCGTCTGGCCGCCGTGAAAAATCCGATGATGATCGTGGGTATTTCCGCCTTGGCCCGAAAGGACGGCGGCGCGGTGCATGCGGCGGCTTCGCGTATCGCGCAAAAATATCTGATGCGCGGGGCGTGGAACGGTTTCAATGTCCTGCACGCGCAAATCGGCTTGCCGACGGCGCTGGCCGTGGGTTTCATGCCGCCTGCCGGACGCGATATCGGCAAGATTTATCAAGGCGTTGCGGGTGGTCAGGTGAAAGCCGTTTACCTGCTCGGCGCGGATGAAGTGGATGTTGAGAAACTCAAAGGCGCCTTTGTGATTTACCAGGGCCACCACGGCGACCGCGCCGCTGGTCACGCCGATGTGATTTTGCCCGGCGCGGCTTATACCGAAAAGAACGCAACTTATGTGAATACCGAAGGCCGCGCACAGCACGCGCGCCAGGCCGTCTTCCCGCCCGGCGAGGCGCGTGAGGATTGGAAAATCATCCGCGCGTTATCGGATTACGTCGGCGCGCCGTTGAATTACACCACGATTGCGGATGTGCGCGCGGATCTGGCGAATGTTGCGCCCACTTTCCGTCACATCGGTAAAATCGTTGCCGCTGAAATGGCGGAATTCGGCACGCCCGGGCCAATTGACCCAACGCCTTTCCAGCCCGCCTTTGCGAATTTCTATCAAACCAACGCCATCGCACGCGCCAGCGAAACCATGGCGAAATGCGTCGTGGAATTAATGCCGCAGGCAGAGCGGAAGGCGGCTTAGATGGATGATTTCATCAACCTCTACCTCGTGCCCGGCCTGTGGATGCTCGCAGGGATATTGGTTGTCACCGTCGTTGTATTAATCGGTGTCGCCTACCTGACTTATTGGGAACGCAAAATCCTTGGCGCGATGCAATTACGCCAGGGGCCGAATACGGTGGGGCCGTTCGGGCTGCTACAACCCTTCGCCGATGGTTTGAAATTGATGATGAAGGAAACCGTCGTGCCCACGGGCGCGAACCGGTTTGTTTATTATTTGGCGCCGTTTTTGACGTTTGTTTTCGCGCTGGCGGCATGGGCGGTAATTCCGTTCAGTGAAAAATTAGTTATTGCGAATATCAATGTGGGCGTGCTGTATCTTTTCGCGATTTCATCCCTCGGCGTTTACGGCATCATCCTGGCCGGTTGGGCGCCGAATTCACGTTATGCTTTCCTCGGTGGGTTGCGCTCCGCCGCGCAGATGGTGAGTTACGAAGTCTCCCTCGGCCTTGTCATTGTTTGTGTCCTGCTCTGCACCGGCACATTAAATCTACAGCAATTGGTCGAGGCACCGCGTCCCATCTGGATGTGGATTTTGCTCTTCCCCATGCTGGTCGTGTTTTTCATCTCGGCGCTTGCCGAAACCAACCGCGCGCCTTTTGATTTGCCAGAAGGCGAGAGCGAAATCGTCGGCGGGTATAACGTGGAATACGGCGCTTTCACCTTTGCGTTATTTTTCCTGGGCGAATACGCCAATATGATTTTACTCTCCGCCACCACGACGATTTTGTTTTTGGGCGGCTGGCTGCCGCCCTTTGGGTTGAATTTTGAGCCTTTCACCTGGCTGCCCGGCCCAATCTGGTTCGCGCTGAAAATCGCGGCGTGCCTGTTTTGTTTCGTCTGGTCGCGCGCGACTTTGCCGCGCTTCCGGTATGACCAGCTCATGCGCCTGGGCTGGAAAATATTTTTACCCTTTTCGCTGGTTTACGTGGTCTTTGTGGCGGGCGTATTATTGGCGACGAACTCTCTGCCGGGGCAGTAATGAAAAAGTTATGGAATTCCATCAAACAGGCCGCCATGGCAGAACTCATCAAGGGGTTTGGCCTGACATTCCGTTATATGTTCCGCCCGCGCGCGACGGTGAATTACCCGTTTGAAAAGGGGCCGATCAGCCCGCGCTTTCGCGGCGAACATGCGCTGCGCCGCTATCCGAACGGCGAAGAACGCTGCATTGCCTGCAAACTCTGCGAAGCCGTTTGTCCCGCCCAGGCCATCACCATCGAAGCCGAACCGCGCGAAGACGGTTCGCGCCGCACGACGCGTTACGACATCGACATGACGAAATGCATTTACTGCGGCCTGTGCCAGGAAGCCTGCCCGGTGGATGCGATTGTCGAAGGCCCGAATTTCGAATTCTCCACCGAAACGCGTGAAGAGTTGTTTTATAACAAAGAAAAACTCCTCGCCAACGGCGACCGCTGGGAAGCGCAAATCGCCGCGAACCTGGCCAAGGATGCGAACCAGCGATGAAAAAAATCTTCGCCCTAGCTGTTTTTACCTGCGCTTTAACTGCGGCAGGCCTTGGTTTTGCGTCCGATCAAACAGATAACAAAGAGTCAATTAAAATTGCGCTCATCGCACCTATGTCGGGTTCTGTTGCGTCTTTTGGAGAAATATCCGCCAATGCTGTCAAATCTTCCGCGAAAAACATCAATGATAAAGGCGGCATTCTTGGACGTCAGATAAACATCGAAATTATTGATGACGCTTGTGATCCAAAACAGGCTGTGACAGTCGCAAACAAAATCATTGCGGACAAAATAAAATTTGTCGTAGGGGCATCTTGCTCCGGCGCAACATTGGCGACGAAACAGGCTTTTTCAAATGAAGATATATTAATGTTGTCGTCTTTTGCCAGTAATCCGGCCATTGCCGATGGCAAGCAGCCGAACATTTTCCGTGTCTGGTCCAGTGATGAAGAAGAAGCCGGACTGGATGCAAAATATATTGCCGGTCATTATGATACAAAGGGAGGTGTTGCAATCATTGATGATAAGCAAACCTATTCGGAATCCATTGCTAATTTGCTGGCGAAGGATTTAGTGGAAAAAAATATTAAAGTGGTCATGCACGAAAAGATTAATGCAGGGGAAAAAGATTTCAGCTCAGTTATGACAAGGGTTATGGACGCTAAACCGTCCCTTTTGTTTTATTCGGGGTATCAAGTGGAAGCCGGACTGATCGTTCGTCAGCTACGGGATGCAGGGAGCCAGATGCCAATAATGGCTGCGACAACGATTTCAGCTCCGGATTTTTTCTCCATCGCCGGGGAATATGGGAACGGCGTAAAATTTGCCAGCGTCCCTTTACCGGAAGATGTTTCGGGGAGCGAAAAGCTGACGCAACTGATTAAAAGCAAAAAAATCCCCTCCGATTCAGCTGGACTCTATGCCTACATAACAATGGAAATTCTTGCTGATGCGATGAACAAGGCCGGAAGCCTGGATCCTCAGAAAGTAGGCGATGTTTTGCATCATCAAAAACTATCGACTATCGTTGGGGATGGGCAATTTGACTCAAAAGGCGGTTATGTCGGACCGCCGGAACAAGTCTATGAATGGCGCAACGGCAAAGTGACAAAGGCAACCCAATGATCACGCAAATCGCCTTTTATTTGTTTTCCACGGTGCTGCTGCTCGCGGCGGCGGGAGTGGTGTTTGCGCGTAACCCGGTGCATTCGGTGCTGCTGCTGATTTTATGTTTCTTTAATGCGGCTGGTTTGATGCTGCTGCTCGGCGCGGAATTCTTGGCCATGATTATGGTGATTGTCTATGTCGGCGCGGTGGCGGTGTTGTTCCTGTTCGTCGTCATGATGCTGGACGTGAATTTTGCCCAGCTGCGCGCGGGATTTATCAAAATTCTGCCGTTCGGTTTGGCCGTGGGCGGCGTGCTGCTCGCGCAATTGATTTTTGTCATTAACGCCTGGCCGCATTTGCTGGCCTCGCCGCACGCGCCAATTCCCAACCCCGGCAATGTCACGAATACCGCCGCGCTGGGCCGTGTTCTTTATACCGATTACTTTTACATCTTCCAGATTTCCGGCGTGATTTTGCTCGTCGCCATGATCGGCGCGATTGTCCTGACCCAGCGTCACCGCAGCGATACGCGCCGCCAGTCCGTCGCCGCGCAGACTCAGCGCACAGCGGAGGAAACCGTCCACATGGTCCACGTTACCGTCGGCACGGGCGTCGAAATTCCAGAGGAGGGCAACGCATGATACCCGCCGGTCTTTCTGTTGAACATTTCCTGATTGTCGCGGCAGCGCTGTTTACGATTGGCGTGCTGGGGGTTTTCATCAACCGCAAAAACATCATCGTCATTTTAATGGCGATTGAAATGATGCTGCTCGCCGTGAATATCAACTTCGTCGCCTTTTCCGCGCAATTGCATGACCTGACAGGCCAGGTTTTCGTGATGTTTACGCTTACCGTTGCGGCGGCGGAGGCGGCGATCGGCCTTGCCATCCTCGTGATTTATTTCCGCCGCCTCGGCAATATCGAAGTGGCCGAAGCCAACCGGATGAAGGGTTAAAGCTAAAATTATATGTAAATGTCATCAATTCGACATTTAAAAAGCTTATAATAACTGAATGTCTGATTGGGAAATCATGGCCGATCCCGCCGCCCCTTTGCGGCTGAAAAGCGCGCTTATGCCAGCCTTTCCTGACCCTACGCCTATGCAAAATATGGCCGAGTGGTTAAATGCATTCTCCGACCCCGCCGGATTGCAAAGTTTACCCGGAAAACATCGCTTCGGCTGCCGGATACACGATAAAATAAAAGCGGCAGACGATGAGGGGCTGGATATTTCCGGCAGATTGGAAAAAGCCTTTGGCAATATCGATCTGGAGCTAGTCGCTTATTCTAACGAAGCCATGGTGTTTTTATGCCAAGGCAAGATTATCCGCCTAACCGCCTGGAGCGGGCATGATTTAGCCGAAGATTTAGATAAAACCCAACCGTATGTTGAGCCGGACTTTATTGCCAAAATTCCCTTTAATCCTGTTACTCCGGCCGGCGCGACAGGAAAAACGCAATTTGAGAAAGCGGGGAATGATCCATCGCTTCTGAATAATCCGGCTATTCATGATGCGATAGCTTTAGACGATCCTTTGGCTTTGATCAGGGAGCAAATATATGTGAAAATCGAATGTTTGCCGCGACTGCTGACGGCGTCCGATTTTAAAGCCGCCTTTGGAGAAGATGAAACAAAAATTTTATTTGATGGCATTCTGGAAACTTGCAAAGGTTATTTAACCCAGAAAGGCTTTAAGCCAAATTTTGAATTACATGCGAGCAATGTCGGCGTTGATCCTGAAAACGGCAATATTTATTTCTTGGAGCGGGGCTGTACGGAGGCCCTCCCCAATTTCCAGCCTGTCGCCAAAATGAATGCATACCCGCAGCCTTTAAGAAAAGGGGAAAATTTCTTCCCCGGCGGCCTTTCGGGATGACAGAAGCTTAAACATCCGCTATATCCGGCTGACGAAGAATTCGGAGTCTAGCCTGTGGAAATCGCAACCGTCTTTTTGCCTTTAATCGCCGCCGCGGTGGCGGGGTTTGGCCGCAAGATTGTCGGCACGCGCGGGGCGGAGATTATCACCACGGCCACGCTAGGCCTGTGCGCCGCCATGGCGATTGCATTGTTTTATCAATATGCGGGTTTGGGACAGACGGCGGTGATCCCGGTTTTGTCCTGGATCAACAGCGGCACGCTGCATCTGTCGTGGTCATTGCGTTTTGACGTGCTCACCGCCGTGATGGTTCTGGTTGTCACTTCCGTTTCCGCGATGGTGCATTTGTATTCGATTGGTTACATGCACGAAGATCCGTCGCGCGCGAAATTCATGTCTTATTTGTCGTTGTTTACGTTTATGATGCTGATGCTGGTCACTGCGAATAACTTTGTGCAAATGTTTTTCGGTTGGGAAGGCGTGGGGCTGGCGTCCTATCTGTTGATCGGATTTTACAATCATAAACCCTCCGCGAACGATGCGGCGATGAAGGCTTTTATCGTCAACCGTGTGGGTGATTTTGGTTTTGTGCTGGGGATTTTCACGGTCTTTTGGCTGTTCGGCGATTTGCAATTCAACAACGTTTTTGGCGCCGCGCCCACGTTGGGCGTGAACCGGATTTTTTATCTTTTCGGTGCGCCGTTTGATGCTATCACGCTCGCCTGCGTGCTGCTCTTTATCGGCGCGGTCGGTAAATCCGCGCAACTTGGTTTGCACACTTGGTTGCCCGACGCGATGGAGGGGCCGACGCCGGTTTCCGCCTTAATCCACGCGGCGACGATGGTGACTGCCGGCGTGTTCATGCTCGTGCGGATTTCACCTTTGCTTGATCTCGCGCCGGTGGCGCGGAATATTATTGTCGTTGTCGGCGCGCTCACGGCCTTTGTCGGTGCGGCCATCGCCTTCGCGCAGTTCGACATTAAAAAAGTCGTCGCTTATTCGACGATGTCCCAGCTCGGCTACATGGTTTTCGCGGCGGGCGCGACGGCTTACGGTGCGGCGATTTTTCACCTTTTCACGCACGCCTTTTTCAAGGCGTTGTTGTTCCTGGGCGCGGGCGCGGTCATTCATGCCATGCATCACGAACAGGACATGCGCCATTACGGCGGCCTGTGGAAAAAACTGCCCATCACCTATGCGTTGATGTGGATCGGGACGCTCGCGCTGCTCGGCATCCCGCCTTTTGCCGGATATTTTTCCAAGGACATGATTTTGGAAGCGGAATTCGCCGGCGTTACGGGTTTCACCCATTTTGCCTTTGGTGTTGGCGTGCTGGTTGCTTTTATGACTGCAACCTATAGCAGCAAAGTTATTTTCATGACTTTCCATGGCCGCCCGCGCTATGACCTTGAACACGCGCATGACATTCACGAAGCGCCTTTAACAATGTTAATCCCATTATTCGTTTTGGCGGCGGGCGCTTTGCTGTCCGGCTGGCTCGCCTATGATTATTTTGTTGGCGAACATCACGCGCTGTTTTGGGAAGGCGCGATTCAGCCCAAATCCGAACTCATCCTGGATGCGGCGGAACATGATCCGCTCTGGGTCAAACTGGCGCCGACGCTGGCCGGATTGCTCGGCCTCGCGCTCGGTTGGTTGTGCTATGTCAAGGAACCGGATTTGCCCGCCTGGTTCGCGCGCAAATTTTCATTCCTCAACCGCATCATCGAAAACAAATTCTATTTTGACAAAGTGTACGGCGTGGTCTTTGCCGCTGGCGCACCGCTGGTGGGTAAATTGCTATGGCGCTACGGCGACCAGGGCACCATCGACAAATTCGGCCCCGACGGCGCGGCGGCGGCCTCCAGCTTCCTCGGCGCGCGCCTGTCGAAATTGCAGACAGGGTATTTGTATCATTATGCCTTTGTGATGCTCACCGCGTTGGTGTTGTTGATTGGATGGCTATTATTCGGCAAGGCAGGAGCATGATGCAATTTCCCATCCTCTCCGTCCTCACCATCATCCCGCTGCTCGGGGCGTTGTTTATCGCGACGCTGCGTGGGGATGAAGCCATTGTCGCCAAAAATGCCCGTTGGGTGGCGCTTTGGACGGCGCTGATTACCTTTGCGCTCTCGCTGGTGCTGGTGTTCAATTTTGACGCAGCCAATGCGGGGTTCCAGTTTATGGAACGCGCCGTCTGGTTCGCGCCCGCGAATATTTATTACGTGCGCGGCGTGGACGGGATTTCGATCTGGTTCGTCGCGGCTTCGGCGCTGCTGACGATTTCCGCGATCCTGTGCTCGTGGAACAGCATCACCACGCGCGTGCCGATGTATCATATGGCGCTGATGATCTTGCTCACCATGATGATTGGCGTCTTTTCCTCGCTTGATCTGATTTTACTCTTCGTTTTTTTCGAAGGCGTGCTGCTGCCGATGTTCTTCATCATCGGTATCTGGGGCGGGTCGCGGCGGATTTATTCGTCTTATAAATTTTTCCTCTACACCATGCTTGGTTCGCTGTTCATGTTGCTGGCAATGCTGACGATTTATGTTCAGACTGGCTCAACCGACCTCACTGCGCTGATCAATCACCATCACCTGCCGTTGAATATTCAGGTTTGGTTATTCGCTGCCTTTTTTCTGTCTTTTGCCATCAAATCGCCCATGTGGCCGGTTCATACCTGGTTGCCCGATGCGCACGTCGAAGCGCCGACGGCGGGTTCTGTCATCCTGGCTGGAATTCTGCTGAAAATGGGCGGTTACGGTTTCATGCGTTTTTGTATTCAATTACTGCCTGAAGCATCCCAACTTATGGCCCCGTTGGTGATGATCCTTTCGGCGGTGGCGATTATTTATACCTCGCTCGTTGCGTTGGCCCAGCAGGATATGAAAAAGATGATCGCCTATTCATCAGTCGCGCATATGGGGTTTGTCACACTCGGTCTATTCAGTTTCACGCATCAAGGTCTGGACGGCGCGATGCTGGTGATGCTCTCGCACACTATTGTTTCCGCCGCGCTCTTCCTATGCATCGGTTTTATGTACGACCGTTTGCACACGCGTGAAATTACCGCCTATGGCGGCCTCGCAAATATCACGCCGCACTTCGCCGTTGTGATGATGTTTTTCACGCTGGCATCCGTCGGCTTGCCGGGCACATCCGGTTTTGTGGGCGAATTTTTATCCATGCTGGGTGCGTGGCAGACGCACCCGACGATCACGGCTTTCGCCGCCATCGGCGTGATCCTCGGCGCGGCCTATATGCTGCGGCTTTACCGCGCCTGCTGCTTCGGCGTGCCTGCGACGCAGGACGTGCGCCGCATGAAAGACATGACGCCGCGCGAATGGGCGATCTTTGCGCCGCTCTTGCTGCTGGTGATCTGGATGGGCGTTTATCCGACGACCTTTAGCAGTTTTTATCAGGCTAACTTGCAAAGTATTTTAACTCCTGCGCATCATGGAGCGGTCAAATGAACCCCTTTTTACAGGATGCTATTGTTTTCGCGCCGGAATTGATTTTGCTCGTCGGCGCCCTCGGCGCTTTGATCGCGGGAACCTATTTGCAAGATGGTTATGCAGCGGCGCAGCGTTTGGCCTATATCACCTTCGCGGGCGCATTGATTGTATTGTTATCTGCGCCTGCCGGCGGCGCGGTTTCTTTTGGGCTGAATTTCGCCGCCACTGCGGCAACGCAATTCGCCAAAATATGGGTGATGGCGGCCTGTATCGGCACGCTGGCGCTATCACATCACGCACTCGGACGCTTGCAGGTTCAGCGCGCGGAGTTTCCGGTTTTGATTTTGCTTTCGGCGCTTGGCATGTGCCTGATGATTTCAGCGCGTGATTTGCTGGCGCTTTATGTCGGCATCGAATTACAATCGCTGACGCTTTACATCCTCGCCGCCTTCGTGCGCCAAAGTGAACAAAGCGCCGAAGCAGGTTTGAAATATTTCGTTCTCGGTGCGTTGTCGTCCGGCCTGCTGCTATATGGCATTTCGCTGCTCTACGGCGCGACGGGCACCATTCAATATGAATCGCTGATACGTTTTATTTCTTCTGGCGCGCCGAATATGGCGGTGACGTTGGCGCTCGTCTTCATTCTCGCCGCGCTGGCATTCAAAATTTCCGCCGCGCCGTTTCATATGTGGACGCCGGATGTTTACCAGGGTGCCGCTACGCCCATCACCGCTTTTTTTACTACGGCGCCGAAAGTCGCGGGCGCGATGGTGCTTTTGCAATTGCTGGCGGGGCCTCTGGCAGGCGCGCATGCCGTTTGGGCGCAGATTTTATGGGCGACGGCTGCGCTATCGCTGATCGTTGGCGCTTTTGCCGCACTGATGCAGCAGAATATCAAACGCCTGCTTGCCTATTCTACAATTAATCACGTCGGCTTTTTACTTATGGCTATTTTGGCGGGCGGCCAGGACGGCAACGCGGCATTGTTAACTTATCTCGCGATTTATGTCGTCATTAGCTTGGGCGCTTTCGGCGCGATTTTATTGTTGCAACAGGAAGGCGAAGCGGCGGAAATGCTCACCGACCTGCGCGGCCTGTCCAAGCGCCGTCCGCGCATCGCTCTGGCTTTCGCGGTTTTGATGTTCGCGCTGGCGGGCGTGCCGCCAACGGCGGGTTTCATTAGCAAAATGTATGTTTTACTGGCCACGATGCATGCGGGTTACAACTGGCTCGCGGCGCTGGGTGTTGTGACATCGGTGGTTGCGGCATTTTATTATTTGCGTGTGATTAAACTTATGTATTTCGATGACGCGCCGGTATCGAATGTTATGCCAAGCATTCGCCCGTCACGCCGCCTGACCGCTTTGTTATTCTTGACTGTGGCTTTGACTTTCATCCTTATGATCATGCCGAGTGCAATCATCGGCCCAGCTACCGCCGCCGCGCAGAGTATCGGCTATTAGGACATTGGCTATTAAACAGTACCATTTTGACCAGGTTCAAAGCACGCAAGACACGGCGCGTGAATTATTGTCCGATACATCTTTGCCTTTTCTCGTCACCGCGGATGAACAAAGCGCGGGCAGGGGACGGCAAGGGCGCCAGTGGCTTTCGCCGCGCGGAAATTTTTTTGCTTCATTGGTGGTGCGTCCCGATGTGCCCCCCGCGCATTACAGCGAATATAGTTTCCTGACTGCGGTTATATTGCGTGACACGATTGCCGTTTTTTCAGAACAACCCGTCACCTTAAAATGGCCGAATGATGTTTTGGCGGATGGCAAGAAGTGCGCCGGAATTTTAATCGAAGCTGAACACGGCAGCCTGATCATCGGCATTGGCGTGAATTTACTTTATGCACCGCCACCGGATGTTGTGCCTTATCCTGCCGCCGCATTAAACATTCACGACAAACAGAAATTCACTTCCGAATTAATGATAAAATGGACACATTGGCACAATATATATTTGCGTGATGGTTTCTCCGCCATTCGCGCGGAATGGTTGTGCCGCGCCCATGCGCTGGGGCATGAAATCGCCGTGCAAACGCCGCATAAAAAACTGCATGGAATTTTCAGCGGCTTGGACGATCAAGGCAACTTGCTCTTGACCCAGGGGACACAGGCCGTCAAAGTCACCACCGCAGATGTCCTTGTTTCATAAAAAGCTGACGCTGGTAATCGACGCGGGCAACACGAATGTGGTTTTCGCCCTGGCGGATGGCGCGCGGATTGTCGCGGAATACCGTCATGAAACCAACGCGCGCGACACGGCTGATGATTTGGCGGTTTGGCTGCTGCCGTTGCTGCAACTGGAAAAATTCAGTTTTGCTAATATCGCTGCCGTTGTCATTGCATCTGTCGCGCCTGCGCTGGATTACGCGCTGCGCCAGCTGTCCCGCAAATATTTAAAGTGCGAACCGATTTTCATCACATCAAATATGAAATTACCTTTCGCGGTCAAACTGCCGCATCCCGAACAATTGGGCGCGGACCGTCTTGCCAATGCGGCAGGCGCGCGCACGAGTTATGCTTGTCCGGCAATTATCATTGACCTCGGCACGGCGACGACCTTTGATGTGCTGGACGGTGACGGCAATTATATCGGCGGCGCCATCGCGCCGGGGCCGCAACAATCTTTGCGCGCGTTGACGGATGTCGCCGCAAAATTACCGCACATTCATATTACGCGGCCGGTGCGGGCCCTCGGCACCGATACGGTTTCCGCAATGCAATCCGGCCTATTTTGGGGCTATGTTGGTTTGATTGACGGAATTTTAAAACAATTACAACACGAAAACGGCATGGTGGTGAGCATCGTTGCCACTGGCGGCTTGGCAAAATTGTTTCAGGATCATATTTCCGGCCTGACGGCACTGGATCCTGAAATTACAATCAAGGGCGCTTTGGCGCTATACGAATATCAACAGGTTGCAAATGGAAAATAAGGTTACTTTTCTGCCACTGGGCGGCTGCGGTGAATTCGGCGTGAATTTGAATCTCTTCGGCTATAACGATGAATGGCTGATGGTGGATTTCGGCATGGGCTTTGCGGGCGATGATCTGCCCGGCATTGAAATTATTCTGCCCGATCCGAAATTTATTGAAGAACGCAAAGATAAACTCCTCGGTATCGTCATCACGCATGCGCATGAAGATCATATCGGCGCGCTGCCGCATTTATGGACGCGTTTGCGCACGCCGATTTACGCCACGCCTTTCACCGCCGAAGTTATCCGCTTGAAAATGAAAGAAGCCGGGTTGCTGGAACAGCTCATCTTGCATGAAATCCCCCTGGGCGGCGCGCGTAAATTCGGCCCGTTTGAAGTGCAATTCATCAATGTCGCTCATTCTATACCAGAACCGAATTTGCTGGTGATTAAAACGCCGGTGGGCAATATCGTGCATACGGGCGATTGGAAATTGGATGCCAATCCGGTGGAAGGTTCCACAACGGACGTAGCGGCCCTGAAAAAAATCGGCCAAGAAGGCGTGCTGGCTTTGATTGGCGACAGCACCAACGCCGCCACGCCCGGCCGCAGCGGGTCCGAAGGCGACTTGCGCGAAAGTTTGAAGAAAATCTTCCTCCGTTATCCAGGGCGCCGGATTGTGGTGACGTCTTTCGCCTCCAACATCGCGCGGTTGAAGTCGGTTGCCACGGCGGCGCACGGCGCGGGCCGCGTCATGGCATTAGCGGGCCGATCGCTCTGGCGCATGAATGAGGCCGCGCGCAAAACCGGATATCTGAAGGACCTGCCGCCGTTTTTATCCGAACGCGAAGCCACCATGGCTGATCCAGGTCAAATCGTCATCATGGCAACCGGCAGCCAAGGTGAGCCGCGCGCCGCCATGGCGCGCCTGGCGACGGGTGAACATCCGCAATTAGATCTGTCGCCGAACGATGTCGTGATTTTTTCTGCCCGTGCGATTCCCGGCAATGAAAAGGATATCGCGCGCGTGCAAACCAATCTGCGTGCGCGAAACATCAATGTCGTGACCGACCACGAAGAATTCGTGCATGTCTCCGGCCATCCGGCTTATGATGACGTAGTAGATTTAATCCAGTGGTTAAAACCCAAGGTCCTGCTGCCTGTGCACGGCGAAGTTTATCAGCTTCAGGCTCATGCGAAAATCGGCGAAGTATTGCAAGTGCCGCAAGTTTTAATTCCGCGCGACGGCGACCTAATCGAATTAACTCCGGCTGGCGCGCGCGTGGCAGGCGAGGTGCATCACGGCATCCTCTGCGTCGACGGTAAAAAAATCGTCTCTGTGGCGGACCGCGCCATCCACAGCCGTAAAAAATTGGCGGAATTAGGTACGGTGTTAGTATCTCTCGCGCTTGATCAGGACGGCTCATTGATCTCCGATCCGGCGATTTCCACGCATGGTATTTATACTGAAGAACAACAAGTCGCGGGCGAAGCGGAATTAATGGAACTTGTTATCGCCGCCGTTGAAGACCTCGACGACCGCCACATTTTCAAAAACGATGCGGTGGAACAGGCGGCGCGCATCGCCGTGCGCCGCGCCGTGAATAATTCCCACGGCCGCAAACCCGTTGCGGAAGTGCATGTGATCCGCGTATAATCACGCATGGACTGGTTCACCGGCATCGTCGTTTATTTCCTGATCTGGTGGGTGACGATTTTCGCCGTTCTAAACATCGGCCACCGCACGGCGGAAAATCCGCAAGTCGGCACGGACCGGGCCGCGCCGGTAAAATTTTATCTCGGTAAGAAGATATTGCTCAACAGCGCGATTGCCGCCGTTATTTGGCTCGTCATCTGGGCGGGCGTAAAATTCAGCGGCATTTCATTCCGCGAAATGGTGGAGAATTGGCAATGAGAGGCGATGTGCGAGGAACGATATGCGAGATTGCAAGCGTTATTTTTCTCGCCTTTATTCTCTTGTTCTTTGCCTCTGGCGCGCATGCCGCCAATATTTTGATCAACCACGATGTCTGCTCCAATATCACCGCAACACCCGCGCCGGACGTCGAATACAAACCCGGCACCGAAGCGGGTGGCAAAGCCGTCGCGCCCGCGGATGTGCCGAATTCCACCATGCCGTGGCCGCAGGATATCCAAATCCCGCTGCAATTGAATCTCCAAAATGCCTTGCACCTGCCGCAAAACAGCAACCTGACCTCACCGCAGGCCGTCGTGGGAACAATCGAATATAAAAACGGCCAGCTGACCTTTAACGGACAGCCGATCTCTGACGAAGCGCGCGCGAACATCCAACAGGCTTGTGACCAGAACCGCGCCACTGACAGCAAGCCCATCATTACCCATAAAAATTTACTGCGCGGCGATTAATTTTTCCCCTGGTCTGCTGGTCTGCTGGTCTGCTAGGAATTAGGCATGAGTAAATCCGCCATTTCCCCCATCCGCGCCGAAAATTACCCCGAATGGTATCAGGCCGTCATCAAGGCTGCCGACATGGCTGAACTCTCCGGCGTGCGCGGCTGCATGGTTATCAAGCCGTGGGGTTATGCGATTTGGGAACGTGTGCAAAACGTTCTGGACGGTATGATTAAAGCCACTGGGCACGACAATTGTTATTTTCCCTTGTTTATTCCACTGTCCTATTTCCAGAAAGAAGCCACACACGTCGAAGGTTTTGCCAAGGAAATGGCCATCGTCACGCATCACCGCCTGATTAATAAAAACGGCGAACTCGTGCCCGATCCCGATAGTAAATTAGATGAACCGCTGATCGTGCGGCCGACGTCCGAAACCATTATCGGCGAAGCGATGGCGCGCGCGGTGCAGTCGTACCGCGACCTGCCGCTGCTATGGAATCAATGGGCGAACGTGGTGCGCTGGGAAATGCGCACGCGGATGTTTTTACGCACCGCCGAATTTTTATGGCAGGAAGGTCACACTGCCCATGCGGATGAGGCTGACGCACGTGCCGAGACCGAACGCATGCTTGAGGTTTACCGCGCATTGATCGAAGATTACATTGCCATGCCGGCGATTCAGGGCAGCAAACCGGAATCCGAAAAATTCGCCGGCGCGGAAGATACCCTGACACTTGAAGTTATGATGCAAGACGGCCGCGCGCTGCAAAGCTGTACATCGCATTACCTCGGCCAAAATTTCGCGCAGGCCGCGAATATCCAGTTTCAGGGTAAATCAGGCAGCCTGGAATTATGCCACACGACATCATGGGGCCTTTCCACGCGCGTGATCGGCGGTTTGATTATGACCCACGCGGATGACGATGGTTTGGTTTTGCCGCCGAAACTGGCGCCGCAGCAGGTTGTGATCGTGCCGATTTTGCGTGATGAAACCGCGCGTGAAGCTGTGCTGAATTATTGCGATAAATTGGCCACCGACATCGCCGCGCAAACTTATGCGGGCGAGGCCGTGCGCGTCAAAGTAGATAAGCGCGATGAAGAATCCGCCACCAAACGCTGGAACTGGATTAAAAAGGGTGTGCCGGTGATTTTGGAAGTCGGCCCGAAAGATATCGAAAAAGACGGCGTAGCAGTGACGCGGCGCGATGATGTGGCGGGTAAGAAAACTTTTCCGGCGCGCGCAGAATTTATCGCCGGATTACCCGCGCTGTTGGATGAAATGCAGCGCGGTATTTACGCACGCGCGCTGGAAATGCAAAAATCCCGCACGCGCACGGACATTAAAACCTGGGCGGAATTTGAAACTTATTTCGGCAAGGACACAGACGGCAAATTTGACGAGGCCCCCGGTTTCGTCCGCGCGCCCTGGTCGGGCGACGAAGCCGCCACCGAAGCCAAAATCAAACCCCTGGGCGTCACCATCCGCTGCTTGCCGTTTGACACAAATGTGCCGGACCATGCGGCTGTGCCATCCGGCAATTGCATCATCACCGGCGGCGCAGCGAAATACGAAGCGATTTTCGCGCGGGCTTATTAATGGTCGAAGAACGTCTCTCCGCCATCGAAGAACGCAACGCCCGCGTTGCAGCGGACAAGGCTTGGGAAGTCAGTATTACGCGCCGTGCGGTGATCTCGGTGATGACGTACCTTACCGCCGGGATTTTCATGGTGGTGAATGGTTTTCTGCATCCCTGGATAACAGCGATTGTGCCGGTTTTGGGCTATTTGCTTTCCACGTTATCGCTGCCTTGGATAAAGAAATACTGGTTATCGCGCCAAAAGCCATTATAGTTATTTTATGTTCTCTCTTCCTGAACGCCTGATCGCTTTCCGTTACCTGCGCGCGCGCAAAAAGGAGGGGTTTGTTTCGGTCATTTCGCTGTTTTCTTTCCTTGGTATTATGCTGGGCGTCGCGACGCTTATCATCGTGATGTCTGTGATGAATGGATTTCGCGCGGAATTTATGAACCGCATTTTGGGCCTCGGCGGGCATATCAGCGTTTACGGTACGGCTGGTCCGATCGCGGATTACACTAACACCACCGATAAAATCCGCATCATTCCGAATGTAGTGAGTGTTTTCCCTTTGCTTGATGCGCAGGTTTTGATTTCACAAAATGGCTCTGCGCGCGGCGTGATGCTGCGTGCCATGTCGTCCGCCGATATGGGGATGAAACCGCTGCTCGCGAACCATATTATCTCCGGCCACCTGCCGGAATTGCAAAGCGAGAAAATCATCATCGGCCGCCGCCTGGCTGAAACCATTCATGTCAAGGTCGGCGACCGCCTGAATTTACTCTCGCCCGCTGGAAACGTAACGCCCTTCGGCACTATGCCGCGCGCGAAGGCCTATGAGATCGTCGGTATTTTCGATGTCGGCATGTATGAATATGACGCGAATTTCATCTATATGCCGCTTGCCGCCGCGCAGGCATTCCTCAATATGGAAGGGCGCGTGAATTCGATTGAAATCACCACCGCCGATCCGAACCGTCTGGACCGCGTCACGGATAAAATTGTGCAGGCACTGGGTTCAGGTTACCGCGTGCTAAGTTGGGAACAGGTCAACGGCAGTTATTTCAATGCCCTGGCAACGGAACGGCATGTGATGTTTTTAATCCTCACGCTCATCATCATCGTCGCCGCTTTCAACATTATTTCCGGCATGATTATGCTGGTAAAGGATAAGGGCCGCGACATCGCTATTCTGCGCACCATGGGCGCGGGGCGCGCCAGCGTGATGAAAATCTTTATGCTCACCGGCGCGACGATCGGCGTAGCGGGTACGTTCGCGGGCCTCGCGCTTGGTGTCTTGTTTGCTTTGAATATAGAATCCATTCGTCAGTTTTTACAAAGCCTGACGCATACGGATTTATTCAACGCTGAAATTTATTTCCTGTCGCAGCTTCCCGCCAAAATTGAATGGCCGGAAGTTGCGGGCATCACGCTCATGTCCTTCGTACTGTCATTCCTCGCCACCATTTATCCCGCCTGGCGCGCCGCGCGCCTGAGCCCGGTTGAGGCGCTGCGTTATGAATAGCGTACTACAACTCCGCGACGTCCGCCGCACCTACGGCAAAGGCGAACAAGCGATCGAAGTTCTGCGCGGCGTGAATTTGGAATTACGCGCGGGTGAAATGGTCGCGCTGCTGGGCCCGTCGGGTTCGGGGAAATCGACGTTGCTCCATGCGGCTGGTTTGCTTGATCCGCCCACATCCGGCGAAGTTTTAATCCAGGGCGAAAATACCGAAGCGCTGCACGACAACGCGCGTACAAAGTTGCGCAGCCATACGGTCGGGTTTGTTTATCAATTCCATCACCTATTGCCTGAATTTTCCGCGGCGGAAAATATCATCCTGCCGCAATTGCTGGCGGGCCATACGCGCGCAGCAGCCGAACAACGCGCGCATGAGTTGCTCGTGGCTGTTGGCCTGGCGGATCGCGCGCATCATCGTCCGGCAGAAATGTCAGGCGGCGAAGCGCAGCGCGTCGCTATCGCCCGCGCTCTCGCCAACCGACCGAAACTCCTACTGGCGGATGAGCCCACCGGCAACCTGGATGAAACTACGGCGGAAAATATTTTCCAATTACTGCTGTCATTGGCGCGCGCCGAAGGCGTCGCGATGCTCATCGTCACGCACAACCAAACCCTCGCCGCGCGCATGGACCGCGTCGTAACAATGCACAACGGCCGGCTGACCTGAAAATTTTTTACAATTTTTTCTAAGAATACAATCTTATCAATGACTTAACAAGGAAAAAATTCCTTGACAAGTCCGCCCGTCTGTGCCATACTAAAATCGACACCGCCCGGAATCCGTCCCGATTCCGGGCGGTTTTTTTATCCTCCAATGCCATAGGAATCCATCATGCGCTCTGCCGCCCGGGCTGGAAAACAGCCGTCACATCCGCTAGGATTTATGCGGGAGATAATGATGAAGCCATTTTTTGCCGCCATTTTCACGCTCACGCTTTTTGCCGGGCTTGCCGCCGCGCAGGATACCGTCACGCTCGGCCTGGCCGCGCCGCTGACGGGCGATACGGCGATGGTGGGCGAACAAATCCTGCAGGGCGCGAAACTGGCGGTGGAACACATCAATCAACTTCGCTTTTACGGTCGCACGGACAGCCAGGCAGTCCGGACCGCGGATTTCCTGGAATTTAAAACCGCCGCGGGCGCCGTCGGTTTTAACGCCAAGGGCGACGTGACAGGTTTAGACTGGGCCGTCTATCAATGGCACAACGGCAATTTTGATTATTATCAAAAATAATTCCTATGACCTTCATCCACCTTCACACCCATTCCGCCTATTCGTTGCTTGAAGGCGCGATTGCGGTTGAGGATTTGGTCGATCTCGCCGTCGACCATCAAATGCCCGCAGTCGCGATCACGGATACGAATAACCTGTTCGGCGCTCTGGAATTTTCGGAAAAAGCGCGCAAGATGGGCGTACAGCCGATCATTGGCGCACAATTAGATGTCGCGATTTTGCCGGATGACGGCGGCGCAATCGGCAAAAACCAAAATCCCAACCGCCGCGCGCGCCCGGATCAAATTGTGCTGCTGGCGCAGAATGAAACAGGTTATCAAAACCTGATGGCGCTCGCGAGTTTGCCATACCTTGAACGCGGCGAGGGCGATCCAAAACCGTTGACGCTCGCGCAAATCGAAAATTACGCGGCGGGATTGATTTGCCTTTCCGGTGGTATTCGCGGCCCGCTGGCCAGCGCGGTGAAAAAATCACCGCAATGTGCGGAAGAAATCGCGAAAACACTCGCGGCCATTTTTCCCAACCGTCTTTATATCGAAATCCAGCGCCATGATATCAACGAAGAACGGCAATTGGAAAACGCGCTGATTAATCTGGCCTATGCGCATGACATCCCCATCGTCGCGACTAATGACGTTTATTTCGCCGCTGAGGAAGTTTACGAAGCGCATGACGCGCTGCTCTGCATCGCAGGTGGCCGTTATGTGGTGGAACAGGACCGCCGCCGCGAAACGTCGCAGCATTATTTCAAGTCGGCTGAGCAAATGGCGGAACTCTTTTCCGACCTGCCCGAGGCGATTGAGAACACGATACTGATCGCTCAGCGTTGTGCCTATGCGCCGAGAAAATCCAATCCGACCCTGCCGCCATTTCCGCATGAAGATGGCCTGGGCGAACCCGAACTCCTGCGCAATCAGGCGCGCCGCGGGCTGGATGAACGTCTGACCGCCGCCGCCATCCCGTCCGAAGATCAGGAACAATACCGCGCGCGATTGGAATTTGAACTCGACGTGATCATTCAAATGGGCTTTGCCGGATATTTTTTGATCGTCGCAGATTTCATCCAATGGGCGAAGGCGCAAAATATTCCCGTTGGCCCTGGCCGTGGTTCGGGCGCGGGATCTGTTGCAGCCTGGGCCCTGACGATTACGGATTTGAATCCGATCCAATTCGGATTGCTGTTTGAACGCTTTTTAAATCCCGAACGCGTTTCCATGCCGGATTTCGATATTGATTTCTGCCAGGAACGCCGCGATGAAGTCATTGAATACGTCCGCCGCAAATATGGCAACGAACGCGTCGCGCATATTATCACCTTTGGAAAACTTCAGGCGCGCGCAGTGCTGCGCGATGTTGGGCGCGTGCTGCAAATTCCCTATCCGGTTGTGGACCGCATTTGCAAAATGGTGCCTAACAATCCCGCCGCGCCGGTGACGCTGCAAGAAGCTATTGATGGTGAACCCATGTTGCAACAGCAACGCGCGGAAGACGAAAACATCGCGCGTATGATGGGTTACGCGTTGCAATTGGAAGGGCTATACCGCCATGCTTCCACGCACGCGGCGGGTGTTGTCATCGGGGATAAAGCGTTGATTGAACGCATTCCGCTCTATAAAGATCCGCGCTCCGATGCGCTTGTGACGCAATTCAGCATGAAGGATGTGGAAAATTCCGGCCTCGTGAAATTCGACTTCCTCGGTCTGAAAACCCTCACCGTGCTGCAATATACGCTCGCTTATATGGCGCAGCGCGGCATTAACCTGCGCCTGGAAGATATTCCATTCTCCGACGACAACAGCTTCGCCATGCTCGCGCGCGGCGAAGCATCTGGCGTGTTTCAGCTTGAGAGTTCGGGGATGCGCGACACGCTGCGGCGTCTGAAACCCAACCGGTTTGAAGACATCATCGCGCTTGTCGCGCTTTACCGACCGGGCCCGATGGATAACATTCCGAAATACATCGCCGTAAAAAATGGTGAGGAAGCGCCGGATTATCTGCACCCGTCGCTTGAGCCCATTCTGCGCGAAACCTACGGCATTATGATCTATCAGGAACAGGTGATGCAGGTCGCGCAGGTTTTGGCGGGTTATAGTTTGGGCGGCGCGGATTTGCTGCGCCGCGCGATGGGTAAAAAAATTCAATCCGAAATGGATGCACAGGAAAAGAGTTTTATCGAAGGCGCGGTGGCGAATGATGTGAACGCCGATCAGGCGCGCATGATTTTCCAGCAGGTGAATAAATTCGCGGGTTACGGTTTTAACAAATCCCACGCGGCTGCCTATGCGCTCATCGCCTGGCAAACCGCATACCTGAAAGCACATTATCCCGTCGAATTCATGGCCGCGCTGATGACGCTCGATCTGGGCGATACCGATAAACTGGCTAAATTCCGGCAGGAATTGCAGCGTTTGAATATCAAATTATTGCCGCCTGATATCAATAAATCCGCGGCGGATTTCGCGGTCGAAAAAATCACGGACGATACATACGCCATCCGTTATGCGTTGGGCGCGATCAAAGGCGTCGGATTTGAATCGATGAAAAATATGGTTGCGGACCGCGAAGCCAACGGCGTGTTTAAAGACTTGGCCGACATCGCGCGGCGCGGCGTAGCGCATGGCATGAATAAAAAACAATGGGAAGCGCTCGCCGCCGCCGGCGCGTTTGACGGTGTTACTAATAACCGTGCCGCCGCACATGGCGGGGCGGATATTTTGTTAAAATACGCCCAAACCCTGCGCGCGGAACAATCATCCGGCCAGGGCAATCTGTTTGGCGAAGAAGTCACCATGGCCGCGCCCGCGCTGCCCGCCACGGCGCAATGGCCGATGCTTGAAGCTTTGCAAATGGAATTCGGCGCGGTCGGGTTTTATCTCTCCGCCCACCCGCTCGACAGTTTTGCGCGCGTGCTCAAACGTATCAACGTCGCGCGTTATGCGGACCTGGCAGATATGCTCGCGCGTTCGCGCACTTCGCGCGTTAAACTGGCGGGCGTTGTCGTGGGCGTGACGATTAAAACCGCCAAATCCGGTAACCGTTTCGCCTTTGTGCAATTGTCGGATGCATCAGGCGTCTATGAAGTGATGGTCTTTGCCGAAATCCTGCTGCGCCACCGCGATATTCTGGCGGCGGGCAAAACGCTGATCCTGTCGGTCGATGCGCAAGCGAATGACGACGGCTACCGCCTGACGGTGCAGGATGTGCAATTGCTCGAAGCCGCGGCGGCGGATGTTGCCGACGGTGTGGTGATTTCCTTGCAATCGGAAAAAGGGATCCCCGCGCTCAAAGAAACTTTATCCGCCCTGCCGCCCGGCAAGGGTGAAATTTTCCTGACGCTCTTCCTCCCGGGTGGTCTGCGCACGGAAATTCAAATCCCTGGCCGCTTCCGCGTCCCACCCACCCAGCGCCACGCGATTACGCAGGTGCAGGGCGTGGTGGGGGTGGAGGAGATTTAGCAGACGAGCAGACGAGGTACGAGTAGACGAGAAAAATAAAAAAATTTGCAAAAAAGCCATTTTTCCTCTCGTCTGCTAGTCTGCTAGTCTGCTAGTCTGCTCCCCGGGTATCCCCCCGCGGGCGCGGCGTGCGCCAACCCGGTCAGGGCCGAAAGGCAGCAGCCGTAACGATTTTGCCGCGGGTCGCGGCGGGGGTGCCTAATTCAGTTTGTATGGCGTTAATTCACGTATGGACACTACAGATCTCTGAGGTCCCTCGTTTGCCAGAGATTCAGATTTCTTTTTTGCAATGCGCGCATGCGCATCTTTTGTCATAGGTCGCGTTATCGTCTCAATCGTCGGCCTATTAATATTTATAAAAGCTGCCATCCGTCTTCCTTTGGGCTGTCCCCGGGCGAATTGAATTTTGCCGATCCCTAAATCCGTTGGCTTTAATCTTCCCTTTTCCCAATGCCATGCGATTTCCTCTTCTATTTGTTCAGGCGTCCCCTTTGTTTCGTCCTCCATATTCCCCAATAATGTGAATTTCAGGCGCGCGAGGCGAACATGGTTGCCATGGACAGCATCATCAAACGCTTTTACTGCAAGTTCTTCTCTCGGATACTGATAGGGGTCTAAATTCTCATGAATAAAGTTTCCCAAACTCTTGCCCATCCTACCAGTCCGTCCCAAAGCATTAGTGATAATATCGAGATCTCCGCGAAGATCATCGGTCGTTCCCGTAATAATTTTTAAAAACGCCGTTTTGGATGATATATCGTCTGGTCTGGGCATGGGATTTCCTTTGGCTTGGCCTTTATTTTAGCAAAAAACTGTTACATTTGCACGATAAATGGCTACATTCTTATATATTTTTCCTTTAATTTTGGTAAGGTAACCCCATGTTATTCGCCGCAGAAGAATTGCCCGTGCAAACCTCCGCCAACGCCGCCAACAACAACGCCTACCGCGTTCTGGCGCGCAAATACCGGCCGCAGAATTTTGACCAGTTGATCGGGCAGGAAGCGCTCGTGCGCACGCTCACCAATGCGATCAATATGGGGCGGCTCGCCCATGCCTGGATGCTCACCGGAATTCGCGGCATCGGCAAAACCACAACGGCGCGGATTATTGCCAAGGCATTGAATTGCGAGAACGGCCCCACCGCGGCGCCCTGCGATGTCTGCAGCGCCTGTGTTTCCATCCGCGAAGGACGCAATGTCGACGTGCTGGAAATCGATGCGGCCAGTAATACCGGCGTCGATAACATCCGCGAAATTATTGACAGCGCGCGTTACGCACCGACCTCCGCGCGGTTTAAAGTTTATATTATCGACGAGGTGCACATGCTTTCCAAAAGCGCGTTCAATGCGCTCTTGAAAACGTTGGAGGAGCCGCCCGCGCATGTAAAATTCGTTTTGGCGACGACGGAGGTGCGCAAAGTGCCGATTACGGTTCTGTCGCGCTGCCAGCGTTTTGATTTACGCCGGATTGAAACCGGCGAACTTGTCACGCATTTCCAAAAAGTCCTGGCGAATGAAAACGGCGCGGCGGAGCCCGAGGCATTGCGTCTCATCGCCATCGCCGCTGACGGTTCGGTGCGTGACGGCCTCTCACTGCTCGATCAAGCGCTGGCCGAAGCCGCACTGGGCGAAGATCAAGCGGAAATCAAAACCGACACTGTACAAAACATGCTCGGCCTCGCCGACCGCGCGGCGGTGCATGCGCTCGCCGCCGCGATTTTTGG
>Ga0206950_1002_pt2 | contig 44284 bp, 37 predicted proteins | sample Alteio_BWOrgHeat_41_FD_152954 | JGI IMG/M metagenome (GOLD analysis project Ga0206950, IMG submission 152954) | Enriched cells from forest soil in Barre Woods Harvard Forest LTER site, Petersham, Massachusetts, United States -... | ecosystem: Environmental > Terrestrial > Soil > Temperate forest >... | reverse complement strand
CCTGAATAATATCACTGAACTCAGTACGATGCCTGGTGCAATCCTCGTTCTTCAAGGGGAATTCATTATGATGCCTGGTGCAATCCTCGTTCTTCAAGATGGAAGAGAAATAACCATACGAGAACAAACAATATTAATGGGGACGCAACTTAATGCTTTACAAGAGGAACATCCATTGTTCACCACAACGACAACAGACATTTTTCCTGAAGTACACGATCCCACTCTTTTTTTAGAGGAAGAAGTAGCAACTCCCTCTATTAGAGCCGATCAGCAACAACAATTGCAACAACCCCAAGCCTTTCCTCAAACCAATACCAATCAAAATATACCGCAAATGATGTTGACTTGGATGGTGGAAGCTTTTCGAGCACGATTGATGCAAACTAATCAAAGACGACAAAATAATAACAATAATGAAAAGCCACAGTCAAAGCTTTAGAAGAGAATGAGAAATAAGATCCAGGCTGAGACATAGGAAATGATGTCAAGTCTCGACAATAGACAATAAAATTCTTGTCTTATGCACTTAGAACTTTTGTCGCATAATGATTCATCAATTCCACCTCTTTGTACAATACAGGTAAGCAATCAACCAAACGATTAATATCAATGGCACGTAACTCCGGCAGATTCTCGTATTCATGCGATAACAAATTACGCAGTTTTCTTAACTTATCCCACCCTTCTTCTGAACTGATAATTTGATTTTTTTCCATTAAAGCCAACACGTCAAACCAACTTAATTGCTGTACCTGATTTGTCATAATTTGAGCTATCAAAGGAAACAATTTATTGCTGGCATAGTCTTGAATCATTAAAAATCGATAAATCAAGGAATCAATCAAGGCTCTTTTTTCTACAGACAGCTCGATCAAAATTTGCTCAGTTATGGGATACAGCTTAAAATTCTGAATGGTTTTTTCTGTTTGTTGTTCAACGTCTAAATTGAAGTTAATAATCTTAATGTAGGTTTTTAATTTTTGGTATAAAAGATTTTGCTCGTTTAACATCAATTTTCCCCATTAACCGTTGTGGTTAGTAAAATACCATTTTGATTTGCACTCTTAATAATAGGTAATTCTTTGCATGCCTCATTAAATTCTAACACAATATCAATTTTACGTTCACCTATTTTTTTTTCTAATAAAAAATCGTATTTTTCTTTTAAATCTAATAATTCATTGTAAGCTAAATCATAACACTTGATGAGTAAATCAATATCCCCGCCCAATTTCTGATCGTCCACTCTCGATCCAAACAACCACAATTCTGCATTGAGATGCCCAAAGACTTGAGCAAAAATATCAATCATATTGCTTTTTTGTGTTTCGGTTAAGCGCATAGTTGTAGCGTAGCACAAGGGGTCGAGTCCGAGCAACGAGCATTAGAATAGCTAAACCCAACAATAAGTATGGTGACTACCCAATTCTGCAGCAGCTTGTTGCAGAAATTCCATTAAAAAACCAGCACCTTCTGCAAAATAAACTTAGGCGAATGTTCAGGAGAAAGCATTGCTTCCACTGGTAAATAAAAGGTTTGTTCCAGCATAAATTGGCCAGACAGTGCGGCATGAGACACAGAATCGGTCATCACTATCCAAGTGGAATTCGCCGGAAAATGAATCGCTTCTTTACGAACATTTTTTTGATATTCTTCGTTTTTTTTCATTTCATTGTGTAACATGAGCATATAATGATCATACAAACTGCGATACGATTTTGTTATTCCTAACAAACGTAAAAGCAGACGACTACCAAATATCGGTCGACGTAAATCTTTTGAAAATTGCGCAACCACCTCTTCAAAAGGCTCTCCTAAATGCCACAATCGACTTTGATCAAATGGATTAATATTACAAAAAACACGCAAAATTCTTTTCCCTTGATTCGGCGTTGCCACAAAAGCATCCACATGCAAACGCGTATCGTCTTTTAAAATGGATGTCTTTCTCCCTGCCACTTCTACTGGGCGATAACTCGTACGACCCTTGATTAATTTCCCCTTATAGTGTGGCATTAAAGCCTCGACAAATGCATAACTTTGGGCGAAAAAACGATCCATTAACATGAGTACTTGACGTTCATTTTTTTTATCTGCAACGCCTTTCATCTCTTGGGTATTCGGATTAAAACTCACATTTTTATATTTTTTTCCCAATATGGCGGGCGTTAATAACGGTTTTTCATACCCTTTGAGTTGAAAAGCAAGCTCCGGCAAAAAAATAACTTTGCCTTCTTCCAAAGCTAAGGTTGCACTTTGCTGCTCATCAGCGGAAAATGATTCCTCCCAATAGCGGGTGTTCAGTGGATATAACACGCTAAACTCCTGTACATACAAACAGTTATTAATTTAAAAGAGAGTCTCTCGTGAGCACCCTTTCTCCTAAAACCTCTTATAACATTCGCGCACTAGCAACTCAATTGCTAGGCCAGATCTTAAGCGATGGGCGATCCTTATCTGTAGCCTTACCGCACTTTAGAAATCAATGCCAAACCCCACAGGATGCCGCTTTCTTACAAGCGTTAATTTATGGCGTGCTTCGTTTTTATCCTCGTTTGTGTTTTGTATGCGATAAACTTTTACAAAAACCCATCAAAACCAAAGAAATAGATATTTATTATCTGGCCGTGATTGGCCTTTATCAATTAATGTTTATGTCCGTTGCTCCCCATGCTATTATTTCAGAAACTGTTGAAGCGGCAAGAGTTTTAAACAAACCTTGGGCAACCGGTTTAATCAATGCTATTTTACGAAACTTTCAACGGCAATCCAAAACATTATTACCGACGATTGATTCTAATGAAATAGCGCATTTCGCCCATCCAAGATGGTTGTTAGATGAGATTAAATCCGCTTGGCCTACCGAATGGCAAACCATTTTAACGGCTAATAATGAAGCGCCTCCTTTAAGTTTACGTGTGAATCAACAAAAAATAACGCGCGATGATTATCTAAAAACATTACAAACTGAAGAATTTCCGGCAGATAAAATTTTAGGGATACCCGCAGGCATTACTTTAAAAACTGCTGTTGATATCACGAAATTGCCTGGATTTAATGATGGATTATTTTCAGTGCAAGATGGCGCCGCACAATTTGCGGCCGAATTATTAGCACTTAAACCCAATCTTCGTGTTTTAGATGCCTGCGCAGCACCTGGGGGTAAAACAACCCATATACTGGAAAAAGAGCCTAATTTACAGGCATTGGTTGCCATTGATATTGCGCCTACACGCACTGCGCTCATTCAAGAAAATTTAAGCCGTTTACATTTATCGGCAACCGTTATCACAGCCGATGCGAACAAACCCCATACTTGGTGGGATCATCAATTATTCGATAGAATTTTATTGGATGCGCCTTGTTCGGCAACTGGGGTTATTCGACGCCATCCCGATATTAAATATCTCCGACAACCCAATGATATCGTTAAGCTTGCTTTACAACAAAAACAATTGCTTCAAACCCTTTGGCCACTGCTCGCGCCAAACGGCTTATTGCTTTATGCCACTTGCTCGTTATTGCCTGCAGAAAATAGTGACATCATCGAAGCATTCTTAACACAAGAACCCAGCGCTAAAATAGTGCCTATTTCGTTGCCTGTTGGCTTCGCACGGGCGATTGGTCACCAAATATTACCCGGTCAAGGCAACTTAGATGGTTTTTACTATGCGTTACTAACTAAGGCTTAACCCTACTAAAATCACTTCTATTGTGAGGACTGAACCCCTTCGCTATACTGATGTAATGAAGATCATTATCTTAGGGGCCGGACAAGTCGGAACTGCGCTGGCTGAACATCTTGCCACCGAACATAACGACATTACCATTATTGATATCAATGGCGACAGACTTCGCTCCCTACAAGAACGCATGGATATTCTAACCATTACCGGCAATGGTGCGCACCCTAATATCTTGCGACGCGGTGGTGCAGAAGACGCCGATATGTTAATTGCGGTTACCTGTCATGATGAAATTAATCTTGTGGCTTGTCAGGTTGCGGCAACGCTTTATCAAACACCTACCAAAATTGCGCGCATTCGATCTTTACATTATTTAGCCCATGAAGAATTATTTGGAGCTGCTGCCTTTCCAATCGATGTATTAATCAGCCCCGAGCAAGTGATTACTAATTATATTACACGACTCATTGAATATCCCAACGCCTTACAAGTGCTTGATTTTTGTGATCAGAAACTCCAATTAATTTCAATTAAAGCCAAAGCTAACGGTGGCCCTTTGATTGGCCAAACCGTTAAATCTCTATCCACTCACCTCATTGAAAACGACGCGGAAATTGCTGCTATTTTTAGAGATGGCACCCCGATTATCCCCACAGGTAATACGGTTATAAAACCTGATGATGAGATCTTTTTCTTAGCTGAATATCCCCATACTCATGAAGTGATGCGTTTATTTAATCCTATGATACCCACTAATCGCCGAGTTTTTATTGCTGGCGGCGGAAATATTGGAACGCGACTGGCAACAAGACTTGAAAAAGATTTCCAGGTAAAAATTATCGATCGAAATCCCATTCGAATTGAATCGCTTGCAACACATTTAGTTCAAAGTGTGGTATTGCAAGGCGATGCTTCAGATCAAACCTTATTGCAAAGCGAAAATATCGAAGAAACCGATGTTTTTTGTGCTGTTACCAGTCAAGATGAAACAAATATTTTATCCGCTTTGTTAGCTAAAAAATTGGGCGCCAAAAAGGTCATGGCGTTAATCAGTCGACCTTCCTATTTGGATTTAATTACAAACAGTGAAATTGATCTAGCAATTTCTCCCCAACAAGTCACTATTGGCAGCTTATTAACCCATGTGCGACGAGGCCATATTGTGAACGTCCATACATTACGTGGTGGAACTGCCGAGGCAATTGAAATCATTGTCGATGGCCATAAAAAAAATTCGAAAGTCATTGGACACCATATTAAGGCTATCCCACTGCCCTCAGAGGCAACGATTATCGCTATTATGCGAGGGAATCAAGTCATTATGGGACATCATAATCCCGTCATTGAAACACAAGATCGACTGATTATCTTGTTACTCGATAAACGTAAAATACGTCAAGTTGAAAGGCTTTTTCAGCAAGAGGTCCCTATTTTTGGTTAGTATACATCCAATATGAATAGACATTATTTAACCAATGCATCACGTATTTTAGGCGTATTATTAATGCCTTTCAGTCTGACCATGTTACCCCCTATTTTTGTTGCTTTATGGTATCAAGAAAACACCATTTTTGCTTTTAGCTCTGCCACCCTTGCAACATTATCTTTAGGTATTTTGTTGTGGTTCCCTTTTAGAAATGCACCACGCGATATTCAAACCAGAGAAGCTTTTTTAATTGTCGCTCTTTTGTGGGTTGCTTTATCCCTAACCGGTGCTTTCCCTTTTTGTCTTTCAGAAAATCCCCACATTCCTTATATTGATGCTGTTTTTGAAACCATTTCTGGTTTAACAACTACCGGGTCGACAGTCCTAACCCAATTAGAAACCATTCCCCGTTCTATTTTATATTACCGACAACAGCTACAATTTGTGGGTGGTGGTGGTATTATCGTCTTAAGTATTGCCATCTTGCCCATATTAGGGATCGGCGGAATGCAACTCTTTCGCGCCGAGATTGCGAGTCCTTTTAAAGAAGATAAACTAACTCCTCGCATTACCCAAACCGCTAAAACATTATGGTTTATTTATATAGGGCTTGTGATTCTCTGTGCATTGTCCTACTGGGCTGCAGGAATGACGCTATTTGACGCGATTGGACACAGCTTTAGTACTATTTCAACTGGTGGTTTTGGAACCCACGACGACAACTTCGGTTATTTTGATAATCCACTCTTACAATACCTTTGTGCTTTCTTTATGTTAGCAGGGGCCATTAATTTTTCTTTACATTTTGTCGCAATTCGCCGCAAAAGTTTATCTCACTATTGGCAAGACTTAGAGTCTAAAGCTTTTCTCACTCTCTTATTCTGTGTTTTTCTCTTTGTTTCTCTTATTTTCTTTTACCATCATATCAGTCCAGAACCTTTTAGTACTCTTACCCAAAGCCTATTTTCTGTGACAAGCTTTCTAACAACCACTGGCTTTAGCCATCCTTCCTATAGCAATTGGCCTATGGTTGTTTCTTTTTTACTCATATTGTTATCACTCATTGGTGGATGTGCGGGATCAACAGCGGGTGGGATCAAAATTATCCGATTTTTAATTCTTAAAAAACAAGGATCTCGCGAAATTAAACGTTTAATCCATCCCAATGGCCATTATGTGATTAAGCTTGGGTTTAGCCGTCTACAAGATAGAACATTAGAAGCCATTCTCGGCTTTTTTTGTATTTTTATCGCCACGTTTATGATTTTATTTTTGGTGCTACTGGCACTCGATATTGAACCTGTGACTGCCTTTTCTGCTGTCGCTGCCAGTATTTCCAATACAGGCCTTAGAATTGGTGCATTGCCCGATAATTTTCAGACTTTTGATAATAGCGTTAAAATAATTATTAGTATTGCTATGTTGGCAGGGCGTTTGGAATTATTTACGCTATTGGTTTTGTTGATCCCAAATTATTGGCGGTATTAATCCCTTGCAATTATCCCATCAAAAACAACGCCAATGGTAATGGTTCTACCGGAATGCCTTGCATTTTACTCTTGGTTTCTGTTTTCGCCCAAATACGCCCTTGCGGGTATTTTAAAATTTGTTTGAGATCTTTTGATCTTAATTGTGTTGTCCATTTTATTTCGATTGGCCAAAAACTATTTTTATCCACATAGGCAATATCCACTTCGCCTTCTGCTTTGATGTAATAAGTCGGATAAAAACGACGAAAATGGGTCACCACACACGCTTCAACTAATTCAGAACATTGTTCAGGGTCTGCTAAAATAGACTGTATCTGAGTCTTAAACGGATCTTGAGCTGGCCAAATCCAAGAACGAAGCGCATGAAAAATAAAAGGATCTGCAAAAAAAAGTTTTTTTGCCTTTTTAGGTGCCATGGTTAATTTATCTTCTAATAAAGCTCCTTGAATAAAAAGGGTGTCCATATTTTCCAGATGCGCTGCATAATCAGCGACTGTCTGAGGATGATCGATAGACAAATCCTTAGACAAAGCATTCCAAGAAACTTGTGTTCCATACCGTTTAATAATGGATGTTATAATCTCCCTTAAAAAATGCTCTTGTTTACCCCGTTTTAGCATATCTCCCCTGATCCACTCAGAGTACGTTGTCAATGTTGCAATGGAAATTGTCTTATTAACAGAAAATTCATTGATTGCCGTTAAAAATCCACCATGACAAAGATAATTATTGAAATTTTCAAATAAAACATCTATTGAATCTGGAGCCGAGACATCCAATGTTGAATGCTTTAACAAAACACTTTCTTTAAATGACAGCGGAAATAAATGAAAATTAATAACATCCGATTTTCCACGCCTCCCTGGAAAACGCATTCTGGCTTCTTGGATTAATGTTAAATCAGAGCCGGTTAGCATCAAAACACTGCGTTCAAAAAGTCCTGCATCGGCTGCATATTTAATTGCTTTGTCCCATTCTTTAATATAAGTGACTTCATCCACAAAAATATAATTTAAACCCGCCGATGGCATTGCCTTTAACACATCCCCCAAAATACGATATAAGGCATAATGATCGCTAATCATCTCCCCAGAAATAAAGACCAAAGCCTTTGGGTTAACCCCACTTTCAATCAGTTCCAGCATCCATTGCTTTAGGAGTGTGGATTTCCCAATCTGCCGACCTCCCCCTAATGTATAAATTCCAGGGATCCTGGGAAATTGATCAAGCAGTGGAGAACGATACACATAATACTGTGTTTTTAACCACCTTAATTGAGGATCCCTGTCTTTAAATCCAGCTGGATCTTCTAAATGACTATTATGTGGCAAAAAATTAGGATCAATCATACCCCTAATCATCGCTCATTATCTAAATTTAGTCAATGGCTATTATTCAAATTTAGTCAATGGGTGGAGTCTGACACCACCATTTCCATCAAACCACTTGTATCGCATCCCGATAATTTAAAAGCGTTACATCATGCATGATTTGTTCCAATTCTCCTGAATAGATTAAAAATCCTTGGGCAAATCGATCACCAACAATCTTCTTAAAATAATCAAGCCCTTTTAAGAATTCTCGATGAAACGTTTGTCCTGCTTTAATTTCGACGGGAACTAATGTATTCGCAGACTTATAAATAATATCCACTTCGTTTCCACGTTGATCTCTAAAAAAATATAGTTGGGGATCAAGCCCCTTATTTAAACGAGATTTCATTAATTCTAATATCACTAAATTTTCAAACAATCCTCCGCGCAAGGGATCTCTTGCCATTTGCTGTTCATTTTCTATCCCCAACAAATAGGCCGCTAAACCCACATCTGTAAAATAAAGCTTGGACGACTTAATTAATCGTTTTCCAAAATTTTCAAAATAAGGTTGTAGCCTAAAAATAATAAAAGAAGCCTCTAAAATAGATAGCCAATTTTCAATCGTATGATAAGAAACTCCTGTATCCGATGCTAAACTTTGAAAATTAATCAACTGCCCAACACGACCCGCACATAATTTGATAAACTTTTCAAAAAGCGCCATCTCTTTAATATTAATTATCTTTCGAACATCTCGTTCCACATAGGTATGAAAATAATTTCTATATGCTTTTGTTGGATTAAGATCGTCTCTGTACACTCTCGGAAAACCCCCGTGTAATAAGATTTGATCCAATGACCAATCCGCAATGATATTTTTTGCTTCATACAATGATAAAGGGAAAAGAGTCAACAATGCTGTTCGACCCGCTAACGATTGTGTAATCGCTGCACTTAATTCCAATTGATGACTGCCCGTTAAGATAAATTGTCCCTTTTGCTGGTTTTGATGTGCATCGACATATTCTTGTATATAAGACAGTAACTGGGGAGCACGCTGGACTTCATCGATAATCATCCCCTGCTGATGGCCTTCTAAAAAACGCCTGGGATCTGCCTCTGCCAAGGCGCGAATATCGGCGGATTCTAATGTGTAGTAAGGCTTTTCAGGAAACAGATGCTTAGCCAGCGTTGTCTTGCCAGATTGACGTGGACCAATCAAGGTAACAACTGGGTAATCCCCTGCCATTGCCCTTATTTCCTGCTCTATTTGGCGAGCAATATACCCTTTATCCATCGAGCAACTCCTTTTTAAAGACTGATAACGTTTTGTTTTTAAACGTAATTTTATGATTTAGAACAAAACAGAAGTTCAACTTCTTATTTGTACAATATTTTAGAGAAAAACGCAAGTTTTAATCAAGGGGGGCAGACACTCATTATCTAAATTTAGTCAATGCGTGGGGTCTGACCCCACTGAATGCTTCATTTTTTTTTGTTATTTTTTCAACCCAACAAACGCCTAAAAATGAGATAAAGGCTAAAGCCGATAATACTATTGGCATCACTAGCGGTGTTTCAAATCTTGTTAATACAATGGTAAGCGTTGCAGGCAACATACCCATCACAGCATAGGTTAAATTATAACACACACCCATCCCTGTATATCGAATATTCACTGGCAAAAGATTCATCATGATTGGGTAATAACAACAAGAAACCATTACAATAAACAATTGATGTATCATCATAAACAAAATTAAGATGTCATAACTATTGTAAGAGAGCAAATTAAACAAAAATATCGATAACCCTGCATAGGCAAAGGTGGCCCATTTCATAATGAAAATTCTTGAATATTTATCCACTAACCTGCCCATCACCGGAAGAATCAATGCTGCAAAAATAAGACTAATGGTTGCCGCGAAATAAATATTTTTTTCAGGAAAATCATAATATTTATTCATATAAAAAGGAAAATACAAATTTCCAATAACCATTCCCGATATAAACATGGTTAGCATAACACCCACTAAAATAGAAGCAGGGTTACCCACGACAAGCTGCTTTAATGGGTTATGCGTCCGAGAATCAATTTTTTCAGCTTGAAAATCGCTTGTTTCAGATAAATGATGACGTGCCCAAAAAAGCAGAAGCCCAAAGACACCACCCATCACAAAAGGAATTCGCCAACCCCAAGCAACAATATCGCTTTCAGCCAAGAAACTGGTTAAGCAAAATAAAACAAAGCTGGCGATAACAGAACCCACACTCGCACTCGCCACAACAAAACTGATTCGATAGGATCTCTTCTGCAAAGGTGACAGTTCTGCAACAATCGTTGCTGCCCCAGGCAATTCGCCACCAAACGATAAGCCTTGCCCTAGCCGACACAATATCAGTAAAAGAGGCGCCAGAACGCCAATCCCTTTATAAGAAGGCAATAACCCAATGATAATGGTCGATATGGCCATCATAATCGTCAACGATAAAAACACAGGCCTTCTACCAAAACGATCACCCAAAACCCCCGCGACCATCCCCCCTAAAGGACGTGCAATATATCCGATAGCAAAAACTGAAAAAAATTGTAAAGCAGAAAGGCTATCATCATAGGAGGGGAAAAATATCACTTTCAAATATTTGGCCAACATCCCATACACAACAAAGTCATAATATTCAATCGCAGATCCTAGGCTCGCTAAAAAAATGGTGTTTTGCTTATTTTCATTAACGTTCAAATCTTGCATTTTTCCACCTCGTGAAAAGGCCATAGAAGCGCCTCGAGCATAATAATGTAAAAGGGTATTGTCAACTCATCCAAGGACCCCGAAAGTTTTTTTGCCACTATTGCCATTGTACGATTCTGAATGGTATGCTGATCGCCATGAGTACTATTTTGTCCAACAATTCTAATTTTTTCAATGCGTTAGCATTATCTGCCCTATTAGGTCTTTTAGCCTTATCTCCACTCGCCTAGAGAGATTTGCCGACTGAACCGCATCTCTCTAGAGGGATTCAGCGGATAAGTCGAATCAAAATTTTTAGCCGTTTACCTGAGATAAGGAGTCAACTTTCATGAGTGCCAACAGCCACAGTCCCGTTATGCCTATCACTCGCAGAATTGCATGGGTGATGTGGTCCATCGCATCTATATTTTATGCTTATCAATATATTTTAAGGGTGATGCCCAATATTATGCTCACCGATATGATGCAACAATTTAACATGGATGCAGCGCTTTTTGGGCAATTTTCAGGCGCTTATTATATTGGTTATTGTTTAATGCACTTGCCAATTGGCATTTTGTTAGATAGACACGGCCCTAAAAAAATCATGACCCTTTGCATTTTGCTAACGGTTGTTGGTTTGTTACCCATTGTTTTAGCCAAACATTGGATCTACCCCATTATTGGCCGCTTGCTTATTGGCGTTGGAACTTCGGCCGCTATTTTAGGTGTTTTTAAAATAATACGGATGACATTTAGCGAACAACGCTTTACCAGAATGTTAAGTTTTTCCGTTACCATTGGGTTGATTGGTGGCATTTATGGTGGAATTCCCGTCTCTTATCTTTGTGAATCGTACGGTTATCAAATCGTTATTCAAATCTTTGCAATATTGGGGGTGTTACTAGCCATTACAACCTATTTAATTGTGCCAGAAATAAAATCCGATCATAAAACCACTGTGGTAGCCGATCTTAAAACCGTCTTTACCAATAAAAAAGTGATCCTACTTTGTTGCTTGGCCGGACTCATGGTAGGACCTATGGAAGGTTTTGCAGATGCTTGGGGGTCTGAATTTTTAAAACAAGTCTATGGATTGGATGTTCAAACAGCCAATTATCTAACCTCCATGATTTATATCGGCATGTGCTTTGCACCATTTTTAAGCCGTATTGCAGAAAAAACGGGTTATTATTTGGGCGTGATAACGGTTGCCGGCCTCATCATGTTTGGAATTTTTACCCTACTCACCACAGGAACCATGGGCATTAATAGTATTACCATCGGGTTTTTCATCGTTGGTATTTGCTGTGCTTATCAAATTCTCGCAATTTACAAAGCATCCACTTATGTCCCGGAAAATGTGGTTGGGCTTACAACTGCCGTTGCCAATATGATTATCATGAGTTTTGGTTATGCATTCCATAGTGTTATCGGCATTGTGATTAAGCTGTATGATGATAGCGGTAATGCGATTGCTTTTAATTATGGTATTCGAATCATCCCGATTACTTTAATCATAGGAGCCATTGGATTTTTAATCCTTTCTTATCAGGAAAAACATTCATTTTTAGGAGAAGTTCATGCATAAATTACCCACAAAAAAAGTGCCCATCTCCAAAATGAAAAAATGATGAAAGCCGATGCTAATTTTGTGCGAGAAATTACTAGGTTTGCTATAGGGGGAATTCCCCCTATTGGGCATCGACAACAGATTGACTTCATTTTTATAGATGAAGATTTGCTTCAATTGGAAAGCGTTTGGGCTGCCGCCGGAACCCCGAATGCTGTCTTTCATTTAAAAGCAAAAGACTTAGTTCAAATAACACAGGGAAAAATAATCGCTATTAAATAATCTGTGGGATACAGCGCATTTGCCCAATTTCAGGAAGTTATGAGACAATGAACCCGAATAGAGAGTTGATCCCTTGTTTTCAGAGTTATCTAAATGTCAAAAAAATTAAATACCTTCCAAGGCCTTATCGCAACCCTCCAGGATTTCTGGGATAAACAGGGCTGTATTATCTTACAACCTTACGATATGGAGGTTGGGGCAGGCACTTTTCATCCCGAGACTTTTTTACGCGCCATTGGGCCAGAGCCTTGGAATGCAGCCCATGTTCAATCCTCCCGTCGCCCAACCGATGGACGCTATGGGGATCACCCCAATCGGGGACAACATTTTTTTCAATATCAAGTCGTTCTAAAACCCTCTCCACTTAATATTCAGGAGCTCTATTTAGAATCGCTGGTTGCGATTGGCATCGATCCGTTACTCCATGATATTCGTTTTGTAGAAGATAACTGGGAATCTCCCACCTTAGGGGCTTGGGGATTGGGCTGGGAAGTTTGGCTAAATGGCATGGAAGTAACGCAATTTACGTATTTTCAACAAGTTGGTGGTTTAGAGTGTCAATCCGTCATGGGCGAAATTGCCTATGGCATTGAACGGCTCGCGATGGTGGTACAAGATGTTTCCCATACCCAGGAATTGATTTGGACCAAAGGGCCACTCGGTACTATTACCTATGGTGATATTTTTAAACAATATGAAAAAGAAATGTCCACTTATAATTTTGAAAAAGCCAATATCGATCATTTATTTTACCAATTTGATGCGTTAGAAGCCGAAGTAAAGGGATTGATTGAAGATGAACTCCCACTCCCAGCGTATGAATTAATCTTAAAACTATCTCATCTTTTTAATTTATTAGATGCCAGAAAAGCAATTTCCGTTTCCGAGCGCCAGCGTTTTATTTTAAGAATTCGAACATTAGCCATGTCTGTTGCAAAAGCCTATTATGAAACACGCGAATCATTAGGGTTCCCTATGCTTAAACACCCCCACACATATAATGAAAAAACACATGAATAATTATCCTTCAACTCAAGATTTATTAATCGAATTAGGTTGTGAAGAACTGCCCGCTAAACATTTAAAAAAATGGCAGGCCGCTTGGATTGCAGAAATTGAAAAAGAATTAGAAATAGCACATCTTGATTTTGTTGATATCAAAGCGTTCATCACGCCCAGACGCATGGCGCTTCTCATTACTGATTTAAGCACTCAACAACCCAGCCAACTTATCACACGCAAAGGTCCTTCCAAACAAGCTGCTTTCGATAACGATGGAAACCCCACCAAAGCAGCCATTGGATTTGCCGAATCTGTCGGGACGACTGTGGATAAATTATCTTTTCATGAAGAAGGGAAGGGGAGTTGGCTTGTTTATCAGCAACAAACTGAGGGCAAAAAAGCCAAAGAACTCTTGCCCGCTATTTTAGAAAAAAGTCTTTCACAGCTACCCATGGGCAAACGAATGCGCTGGGGAGATTCTCAGGACACATTTTCAAGACCTGTGCATTGGATTGTCCTATTACTTGAGCATGAAGTTGTTCACACCACGCTCTTTGGTATTAACAGCAGTCATATCACTTATGGACATCGATTTTTAGCGCCAGCCCCCATCACTATTCCAACACCCAAAGACTACGAAGCACTTCTATTGAAGGCTTATGTCATTGCCGACTTTGAAAAACGCCAAGAAAAAATAATAAAACAGATGGAAGTGCTCGAAAAAGAACATCAATTGATTCCACTCATCGATTTACATCTTTTAGATGAAGTAACTGGTCTTGTAGAATGGCCTGAAGTTTTATGGGGTTCGTTTGATCCTGCTTTTTTAAAAATCCCGAACGAAGCCTTAATGTCCTCCATGCAAGTGCATCAAAAATGCTTTCCCGCGTTTGACAAAACCGCGCTTTTACCTAATTTTTTAATTGTGAGTAATATTCAAAGTAAAAATAAAACGGCTGTCATAGAAGGCAATGAATGCGTGATGAAAGCCCGATTGGCCGATGCGGTTTTTTACTATGAGATCGATAAACAACAAACGCTATTTCAAAGAAGAGAAGCGCTTAAAAAAGTGCGGTATCAACAAAACTTAGGCACCTTATGGGATAAAACCGAACGACTGTCAACACTCGCTAAATCAATTGCAAAAACTATTCATGCCGATCCCGTTCACAGTGCACGCGCGGCATTATTATGCAAATCCGATCTCTTAACGCAAATGGTTGGCGAATTTCCAGAGTTACAAGGCATTATGGGTTATTATTACGCCAAACACGATCAAGAATCCAATGATGTGGCTCGTGCAATTTTCTATCATTACTACCCTCGCATCGCCAACGATGCGCTTCCTTCAACCCCTGAAGGCACGGCAGTTGCGCTAGCCGATCGCCTAGATACCTTGGCCGGTCTTTTTGCACTGGGGCACCAGCCAACGGGGGATAAAGATCCATTTGCTTTAAGGCGACAAGCTTTAGGAATGATGCGAATTTTAATTGAAAAAGAAATCGATCTCGATTTAAATATTTTTCTAAGAGAAGCCATGCAGGGCTATACCGATTTATTACCCAAATCGAAAGTGCACGAAACACAACCTATTTTAGAATTTTGTTTTGAAAGACTCAAAACCTGGTATCACGATCAAGGCGTGACCGCTAAAGTTTTTGCAGCGGTGTATGATAAAGAAAAAACGACTAACCCTTTGGATTTTGATTATCGAATTCAAGCCGTCACAGAATTTGCAACATTACCAGAAGCCGAAAGTCTCGCAGCTGCCAATAAACGTGTTTATAATATTTTAAGTAAAAATGAAATGCTTTTATCCTTTGATTTAACATTGGATAAAAAATTACTGTTAGAAAATAGTGAAAAAACCCTTGCTCAACTACTACTCCAAAAAGAAACAGAAACTGATGATTTTCTAAAAGCAAAAGATTATACAAAAGCCTTAAAAAATCTCGCCACTTTAAAAGATGCTATCGACCTCTTTTTTACTGAGGTGATGGTCATGGTCGATGACCAAAAAATCCGCGACAACCGACTAAAACTACTACAACGTCTTCGAAATTTATTCTTAAAAATTGCTGATATTTCACTTCTATGATTACCATCAAAAAATTAGTGATTTTAGATAGAGACGGGGTGATTAATCAAGATTCTAAAGATTTTGTGAAGTCTCCTGCCGAATGGCATCCTATTCCTGGCAGTCTAGAAGCAATTGTCAAACTCAATGAAGCGGGGTATTCCGTTGCCATTGCTACCAATCAATCTGGTATTGCACGCGGACTTTTCGATATTCACACACTAGATGATATTCACCAAACACTACAAGATAAATTATCATCTCTCGGTGGGCATATCGATGCTATCTTTGTTTGCCCACATGGGCCCGATAACACCTGCGATTGCCGAAAACCAAAACCTGGGTTAATGTATCAAGCATTCGATTATTTTCAAATGAACCCAACAGCAAACATTATTTTTTCTATTGGCGATTCTTTACGCGATTTAGAAGCTGCCAAAGCCGCCGATTGTATCCCAATTTTAGTGCTTACCGGCAATGGCGAAAAAACCAAAGAAGATTTACCGCTTAACCTAGCCAATACGCTTATTTATGAAAACCTTGCCGCCGCCGTTAATGATTTACTCAAAGAAGATACAACATGATCTTTCGTAATTTTTTATTTTATTTAGGGCTTATTCCTGCCACCATTTTCTTTGCTATCTTGGGTACCATTTTTTGCTTTCTTCCTTTTAAACAACGCTATTATTTGATAACACGATGGTCTTATTTTTTTATTTTTTGGGCAAAGACAACTTGTGGACTACGCTATACCGTTCAAAACCCTGAAAAAATCCCAACCGAAAATGGTATTGTTTTTTGCAACCACCAATCGATGTGGGAAACGATTTTTATGCAAGTATTATTGCCTTCACAAGCGTGGGTTTTAAAAAAAGAACTGCTTAAAATTCCTTTTTTTGGTTGGGGATTAGCATTATTGCGTCCTATTGCAATCGATCGCAAAGATTTTAATTCTGTCAAAGCCTTAATCCAGCAAGGCACACACATTTTACAAGAAAAAAGATGGGTCATTATATTCCCAGAAGGCACTCGCGTTGCCCCCAATGTTATTCATCGTTATTCCAGAAGTGGGGCCGCACTGGCCGAGGCTACCGGATTTCCAGTCTTACCCATTGCGCATAATGCAGGGCTTTTTTGGCCCCGTGGTTTTTGGATTAAACAATCGGGAACCATTCATATTGCCATTGGCCCAACTATCGATACACATCAAAAAACGGCCACCGAAATCAATACCCTCGCCGAAACTTGGATCCGACAAACAGTTGCCGAATTAAATCATACCCAGGAGTTTAACCATGCAATCAAACAATAAAATTGGATTTTGGACACTCACCTCCCTGGTTATTGGTAGCCAAATCGGGTCTGGCATTTTTTTACTACCGGCTAATCTATCGGTATTTGGCGCTATTGGATTAACCAGTTGGTTTATTACAGCCACTGGTGCAATCCTCTTAGCAACGGTTTTTGCAAAATTGTCCGCCAGAATTCCTAAAACCGGCGGACCCCATACTTTTATACAAACGGCTTTTAACCCAACGCTCGGTTTTTTTGCGGCTTGGACCTATTGGACTATTTCTTGGCTAAGTACCCCCATGGTATTAATTTCTGTGGTGGGTTATTTAACCCCGCTTTTTGGCAATACCGATCCAATCATTAACTTAATGCTCGAAATTTTAATTTTATTGTCGATTACGGTCTTAAATTTATCCGGCATTAAATCGGCTGGGTTAATCGAATTTTTTCTCACTATTTTAAAATTATTACCCCTGATTATTGTTCCCTGCGCTGGATTATTTTTTATGCATCCAGAACATTTTGTGCCATTTAATCCTACCCCACATTCTACTTTAAGTGTTTTAAATGCCGCCGCATTATTAACGCTTTGGGGATTTATTGGCATGGAATCGGCAACGACACCTGCCGAATCTGTGATTAACCCTAAAAAAACTATTCCTAAAGCCATTATTATTGGCACCTTGGTGGTTGCGATTGTTTATGTTTTTTGTAATTTTGTGATTATGGGTGTTGTTCCACCCGATGTATTAGCTCATTCTAAAGCTCCATTTGCCGATGCCGCACAACGTATTTTTGGGGGGAGCTGGTATTTGATTATCTCGGTTGCCGCTTCGGTGGTTTGCCTCGGAACCTTAAACGCATGGATATTAACCAGTGGACAGATTGCTTTGGGAGCCGCCTATGATGGCCATTTACCCAAACTATTTACCATTAAAAACAAACAAGGTGCACCTAAATGGGCTATTACTATTTCCTCTTTAGGGATTATTCCTATCTTGATTGTCACGCTCCAACAAGATTTAATTGCCCAAGTCAATCAATTAATCGATGTCTCTGTCACTGCTTTTCTCTTTATTTATGTATTATCTGTATTCAGCTTCTTAAGATTATTTTGGCGAGATCCGATCACCCATAAAATCGATCACGTATCTGTACTCATCGGAATTGGGGCATTGTTTTTTTGTGGTTGGGCACTCTTTTCTTCTGGAATAACCATGGTATTCATGGCTTTAATGATCACCCTGGCAGGGGTTCCGATTTATTGGTGGAAAAAAAAGGCGCGGTCGCGATTTAAATATTTTTTGCTGGAAAAATAATTATATATCGAGATTGCCGACAGCCAGTGCGTTGGTTTCAATAAATTCACGACGACTTTCGACATTATCACCCATTAACGTTGTAAAAATTTGATCGGCAGCCACCACGTCGTCGATCTTAACAACTAACATTCGCCGTATACTGGGATCCATCGTGGTTTCCCATAATTGGTCTGGGTTCATTTCACCTAGCCCTTTATAACGCTGAATCTGCTGACCTTTTTTAGCTTCTTCCATCAACCATTCCAAAGCTTCTTTAAAGCTAGAAACAGCTGCTTTTTTATCGCCCCGTTGCACAAAAGAACCCGTTTCTAATAAATCAGTGATGTTTTTACCTAATGCCACAATCGCAAGATAATCACTAGACGAAAAAAAGTCGAAACTAAAATTATAAAAACTATCTACCCCATGAGATACCATTTTGATATGCGGTAAAAATGCCTTATGTTCACGATCTTCCACCAAAGTGACTTGGAAACAAGTTCCACTCTTACAAATTCTATCCAACTCTTGCTGGAATTTAACCAACCAAGCTTCCATGGTGCCTGCATTTTGTAATTCCACTGCCGTTAAACAAGCGCTATAAATTAATGCTTCTATCGCAATGGTTGGGTATCGATAAGAAAGACGTGCAATAATCGCAACCACGCTTAAATATTGTTTCGCCAATCGTTCTAAAGCAGCGCCATTAATAGGCGGTGCATCTCCTGACACAAACAAGTGTGCATCTTCCAGTGCAATTTGAATTAAATATTCATTTAAATCTTTATCATCTTTCACATATTGAACTTGCTTACCGCGTTTCACACGATACAAGGGTGGTTGTGCAATAAAAATATGACCTCGCTCAATTAATAATGGCATTTGTCGATAGAAAAAAGTTAATAATAATGTTCGAATATGTGAACCGTCGACATCGGCATCGGTCATAATAATAATACTGTGATACCTTAATTTATCGACATTAAAATCATCTCGACCAATGCCACATCCTAAAGCCGTGATCAAAGTCCCGACTTCCACCGAAGAAATCATTTTATCAAATCGTGCTTTTTCAACATTTAAGATCTTACCCTTCAATGGTAAAATGGCTTGTGTGCGTCTATCGCGCGCTTGCTTAGCAGAACCACCAGCCGACTCTCCCTCGACAATATAGATCTCGGAATTAGCAGGATCTTTTTCTTGGCAATCGGCCAACTTTCCAGGCAACCCAGCGATATCTAAAGCGCCTTTTCTGCGCGTCATTTCTCGCGCTTTTTTCGCTGCTTCTCTCGCACGCGCGGCATCAACAATTTTTGCGCCAATCGCTTTAGCCGCTTGTGGATTCTCTAATAAAAATTCTTGGAATTTCTCACCCATGGCAGTTTCCACTGCGGGTCTTACTTCAGAAGAGACCAATTTATCTTTGGTTTGAGACGAAAATTTGGGATCTTGTACTTTAACCGACAATACAGCTGTTAATCCTTCGCGCGCATCATCCCCCGTGGTCGTCACTTTCGCTTTTTTCAAAAAGCCTTCTTGCTCTAAATAATTATTTAATGTTCTAGTGAGCGCGCCTCTAAATCCAGCTAAGTGGGTACCACCATCTCGTTGTGGAATATTATTGGTATAACAAAAAATATTTTCTTGATAGGTATCATTCCATTGCAATGCGACTTCCACAACCACATTTTGTCGTTCTGTCGAAAAGTAGAACACTTGTGGATGCGCACATTCTTTATTCCGATTTAAATGTTCAACAAAAGCTTGAATACCGCCTTCATACGCAAACACTTCTTCTTTATTGGTACGTTCATCAATTAAATGAATCTTTACACCTGAGTTTAAAAACGATAATTCTCTTAAACGCTTGGCCAAAATCTCAAAACTAAATTTAATATTCGTAAAGGTTTCAGCGCTCGGTTTAAAGCGAATCTCCGTTCCCGTGACATCGGTTTCTCCAACCTCCGCCAACGGCGCATCCGGAACCCCCATATGATAAACCTGCTCGTAAACTTTGCCGCCCCGTCGAATGCGAAGATTCAATTCTTCTGAAAGCGCGTTAACAACCGAAACCCCAACACCATGTAAGCCACCTGACACCTTATAGGAATTGGCATCGAATTTCCCACCGGCATGCAGAATGGTCATAATCACTTCGGCGGCCGATCGCCCTTCTTCCTCATGGATATCCACCGGAATCCCACGACCATCATCTTTCACGGTGACCGACTCATCCATATGAATTGTCACAAAAATGGAAGAACAGTGGCCTGCCAACGCCTCGTCGATGGAATTATCAACAACTTCGAACACCATATGGTGCAAACCCGTCCCATCGTCCGTATCCCCGATATACATACCCGGACGTTTTCGAACCGCATCTAGGCCCTTTAGAACCTTAATATTGGTCGAATCGTAGGTAGTCGCTTCATGGGGTATGGAATTGCTCATTCAAAAGCCTTTAAATGCATGATAAAACAGTGGTAATTATCTCATTTTTCAAGAAAAAAATCTAGTTTTACTCCTAAAAAACAGAGATTCTTTCCACCTTTTTATTTTAGCTTGATTTTGTTAAATGCGGGGGGCTACACTAAAATAAGAAAATGTTATTTTTTAAGATTTTTGTGCATTTTAATAGAATTTTTTAATGTTTTCAAAGAAAATAAAAGCAATCCAAAAAAAAACAGTTGCTTTGCCAAAAAAAAAATTATATTATCAACTTCTTAACTAACCAATTTTTAAAGAGGTGACACTATGAGACCAATGACTGAAGCGGAAAGAGCAATTGCCCAAACAATCGCACTCGCCTTATATCGACCACAGAATAACCCCCAAAATTTTAGAGGCGTAGGAAGCAATCCTTTAATGCCAAACGGCGAAATCAATGGAACAAGTGAGATAGTAAGAAGTATTGATTTTCTTTTATCGAGCCCCAAAAATGATGAAGGCATTACTGTTGACGATCCTATCGTCCCTTTTCTGAATGGCAATAACCCAATGTTCCTTGAGATTTTTCAAGCAAACCAAGTATTACCGCAACATGCAGCCTTTAATTCTGTAAAATACGGCAATCCGTATTCCCTAAATCCTACTGTTAACCCACCGCGTGTTAACCTGTTAACCGCTGCTATTCAATGCTGCGACATGCATCTGGTGGAATATTTAATAAAACATAAAGGCGCAACCCTTGATGACGGAATGTTAAAACTTGCAGCGAATCAAGCAGAACAACAGCCAGCAATCACGGGGCCTTTTAATGAAAGCCTATTAGCCTTGCAAGAAAAGCTAGTATCAGATCCGATTGATCGTCCAGGTATTTACAAAGCAAAAAATTAATAGTGACCCAAAGCTATTGAATAACACCCTGAATATAGGTGTGTTGTTCAATAGCCCTTCTGAAGCTTAAACCGAATTCACCGAAAACTTTGTATCTTTCCCTTTAAATTGTTCGACCGGATACTTCTTCTTAATCTTTTCGATTTTATTAAACGTCGCTTCAAAAATATCGATATCCAACATATCGCAAAAATAAGCCAATGTTAAAAATACATCTCCTACTTCATCTGTTATTTTTTCTTTTAATACTTCGGAAATTTCGCGACTTTTTTCATCTGAGATCCAGGTAAAAAACTCTGCCAATTCAGAAGACTCGATCATCAAATTCATCGCCAAATTTTTTGGAGAATGAAAACTATCCCACTCACGTTCTGCAAAAAGTTTTTTGAGTATTTGGATTAACTTTTCCAGTTTATCTGCGCTAGTTTGTACAACATTTTTTTCCATATTTTCTATTATTTCTGCCATTTTTTAAACCCCTTTTGCTAAATTTGCCAACGCATCGCCCGTTAATCGATACACCGTCCATTCATCCATCGCTTTCGCGCCTATTTTTTCATAAAAGCCGATGGCTTCTTTATTCCAATCTAACACCCACCATTCCAAGCGCCCACAATCTCGCTCCTCTGTTAAATTTGCTAAAAAAGAAAATAAAGCTCGACCCACCCCTTTCCCCCGAAATTCAGGTTGCACATATAAATCTTCCAAATAAATCCCGGGTTTTCCTAAAAACGTCGAATAATTATGAAAAAATAATGCAAAACCAGCTGGTTTTTGATCTTTATACGCGAGCACCACTTCGGCATAGACTCTTTTTCCGAATAAAGTCTTCTTTAGATCTTCAGGCGTTGTAACAACCTCTGGCAATAATTTTTCATAATTGGCAAGTTCACAAATAAAAAAATAGATAAGATCGATATCGTGCTCGGTAGCAAAACGAAGCTCTATCCCTGAAGTTGGTTGGCTATTTTTCATATCCTCTCCGGTTTCACGTCACAAGTCTTAGATGATTCAAGTGTTCCACGTGGAACACTCCTCCTCTAGTAACAAAATTTAATTCGGTTGACATACAATCCTTTTTTTCCACAAAATAAAAGAATAGGCATTGCGTTTTGTCTTTTTTTAAAGGAATGCTCCATGAAAAAACACCCTTCTCCAACAGACAATAATGATTCTGATGATGAACTCGAAAAGCAACTACAAACAACACTCCATTTTTTGTCTCAAGAACAACTAGCGCAACGTCTTCGTGAAGTCCATCAACAATTGACAGGCTCACACCCTGGCGTACAAGCCGACAACCATAATAACCGTAGTGTGCCTGCAGAACTAGCTCCCCCCTCGACTTTAGTACCACCACAAAATTCACTCACAGAACCATCCCCTGGAATAATCCTCGGAGCAGGTTCCTTCGTAAAGATGGGAGGAGGTCGCCTACTCCCTTATCCTCAACGCGATAATAATGGCGATAACAACCATTTTTCCCCAGAAGCTCCCCCTAAACGTTTTTAATCAGACTACGTGGAATGAACCTATTTATAATACTCACGTCTGACACTTTTTTTGCCTTCTGATATGATTCCCCAAGCTACTACCTAGGAGAACCCGCGTGGCTTTTGAACATAAATTGGTTGCTGTCTTAAATAAAGAGATTGAAATGGGCGTAGCCTTAAATGCTTTAGGCCATATGTCGATTGGTCTTGGTTCCGATATTGGAAAAAATCTCCTGCGGTTAGATATCTATAAAGATGCGGAAGGAAATAACTACCCTAATATCTCCCAAATTCCCTTTATCATTTTGCGCGCCAAATCAAATGAAATCCGTAGAACAGTCGTCAATTGTCGCGAAAATGGCATTGAACATACTGTTTTCTTCAATACCATGACCGGTGGTACCTACCTAGAACAACTCGAGCGAACCAAAAACACATCCGAAGCATCGCTCATTTACTACGGCTGCGTACTATTTGGTCCCTGGGATACAGTAACCGAAATCACCCGAAAATTTTCGCTTTGGAAGTAGGGGTGGTTACCCATTCATATTGACGAAACGTCATAACCATTCATGCCAATCCAATAATCCATTGGTTATCAAAATAAATTGTCATTGAATCAGGCAACCACCTGTAGGGGTCGGCCTCCGTGCCGACCCTTGCCTGGGATACGCATGGTGCTGCCGAAAATCCCATAAAAACCCCAGTAATGTTTAAATCCAGCATTTAAATCCCAAAACAAAATCACGGAAAAATCCAATTACCCATCTGCCAACATATTCTGGAAAACAAATAATAATGGTTGGATTGGAACGGAAATTGTAAAACCATCGGGAATACCAACGGTTGTTCAAAATAGGCAACGCGCCGCGTATTCCAGGCAAGGGTCGACACGGAGGTCGACCCCTACAGGCGGTCGCCTGGTTAAATGGCAATCCATTTTCATCACACATCAACTATGGATTGGCGTAATGTCTACGCCGTTTCATCCTTATGTTCCACGTGGAACCTCTCTACCCCACAACCCCCGCCTTTACCCCAAACATCGCATGTTCCTTGTCCGCCAATACCCGATTCACCACAGTATTATCGATACAAGTCACCAATACCTGCCCACCCAGCACAAATAAGGCCTCTAATAGCAAACCACTCGCTCTGGCATCGAGCTCACTGCACAGGTCATCAATTAAAAACACACATCGGCGTTGCTGGCGCAAATACAACAAATTAGCCCTAGCCATTAACAGAGCGCAAATAAAAAGTTTTAATTGTCCTCGCGATAATAGGTTTTTAGCCAAAACCCCGCTCACCAAGAATTTTAAATCCGCACGCTGTGGCCCTACCGTTGTATACCCCCAAGCCATATCCCGACTAAAGGCTCGATCTAACGCCTCTTCTAAACTTAATTCCGATTCATAACCCGACTCGTATTCGACCAACACCTCGCCTTGTAATTCTAATAATCCTTGCAACGCCTCCAAAAACAACGGTTTTAATTCGGTTAGAATGGCTCTTCTTTGCGTTGCGATCCGCTCACCCGTTTCTATCAACTCTCTATCCCATGCTCGGATATTGGCGGCTGGCACGGATTTTGCCCCCTTTAGTGCTGCATTACGCTGCTGAAGTGCTCTTTTAAACCGTTGCCAAGCAGGATAAAAAGAAGGTTCCACGTGGAACAATATCCAATCCATAAATTCCCGCCGACGTTCTGGACTCGCCTCTAATATGGCGTAGCTTTCGCTATTGATAAGCTGTAAGGGTAATGTTTGAGCCAGTTGGGCAATGGAGCTGCCGTCTTTTTCACCGAGACGAATATTAATGCCACCGCTTTGCAATCGTTCTACCCCCATCCGAATGGGGCTTAAGCCGCTTTTTAAATCTCTGGCAGCCACAAGACCACTCACTTGGCAAGCATCTTTTCCAAAAGAAATAATTTGTGGTGTTTGAGTGACTCTAAACGATCGGCCTGTGCCTAATAGATAAATCGCTTCTAATAAGCTGGTTTTACCACCGCCATTTTCACCCCAAAAAATATTAAAATGTGGGTTAAGCGCAAGTTCGACAGCTTCAAGGTTTCGTAAATGAAAGATACTGAGTAAATTAAGCTGCATATACCATGGGGAACATTAAATCCTCATGGGCATAATAACATAAATTCCGCTTTCTTCCCCAACCCCTTCTATCCTGGCGCTGGTATTGGGATCTGAAAAGGTAAAACGAACCCTATCCGATTGGATAACATTTAAAAAATCGATGAGGTATTTAATATTAAAACCAATTTCTAATTCATTTCCCTGATAGTCAATTTCTAAATCTTCTTCTACTTCATCTTGCTCGGTGTTTTTAGCCAATATTTTAAGCCAACCTTTTACCAATTTTAAATGAACTCCTTTAAACTTGTCGTTAAATAAAGAAGCTGCTCGTTGAAAAGACTCTTTTAACACCTCTCTTTGCCCTTCAAAGACCTTATCTCCATCCACCAATACCAATCGCTCGTAATCTGGGAAACGACCGTCTAATAGCTTTGAGGTTAATTGAGCATCGGGCGTCATAACCCGAATATGGTTTTTTCCTAAAATAATTTTAAGATCAGGATCCCCTTCATCCATTAAACGCTGCAGCTCTAGGATCCCTTTTCTGGGCACAATCACTCGAACCAATTCTTTTTTTTCTAATGGCAATGCCACTTTTCCAAATGCTAAACGATGGCCATCGGCAGCCACCCCATAGATATGATTATTTTTAACTTCCAATAACAACCCATTTAAATAATAACGAACATCCTGCTCTGCCATCGCAAAACAAGTTTTTTCCAATAAAGTTTTTAGTTTTTTCTGAGGAATTAAAAATTCAAAATCCCCCACATGCGGATCTGAACTCGGAAAATCTGCTACTGGTAATGTCGATAGTGTAAAACGACTACGGCCCGCTCGAAGAATGACACGACCTGCTTCTTCAACCAGTGATAAATTTTCTCCCTCTGGTAATGTTTTACAAATATCCATCAGTTTACGCACTGGAACGGTGACCGATCCTTTTTCAACCTTAGCATCTTCCACCACACCACTGGCTACTAACTCTACTTCTTGATCGGTGGTGGTTAAAGTAAAACTCTTTTCATTCACTTCAATTAACACATTCATTAAAATCGGGGCTGCTTGGGTATGCTTTCGTTCCACCACACCGGCTACCAAACGCAATGGCTTTAAAAAGGCTTCTCTTTGTATGGTTAAGCGCATCGATAATGTCCTTTATTCCATTAGGTTATTACAATCAAGTGGATAAATTTCGAACCAAATTGGAAAAATCCTCTGCCATATCTGCTTGGGTCGCAACCAATTCTTTGATTAATCGGCAAGCATGTAACACCGTGGTATGATCGCGCCCACCAAATGCATCCCCAATTTCCGGTAAACTATGGTTGGTTAATTCTTTACATAAAGCCATAGCCACTTGTCTCGGTCTTGCAACCGATCGGCTTCGTCGTTTGGATAAAAGTTCCGAAATCTTGATTTTATAATATTCAGAAACGGTTTTGATAATATTATCAATTGAAACTAGTTTTTCTTGCAAAGCCAATAAATCTTTTAAGGCCTCTTTCACAAAAGGTAATGAAATCTCGCTGCCAGTAAAATGTGCATTCGCAATCACGCGTTTTAAAGCACCTTCCAGTTCTCGCACATTCGCTCTAATCTTTTTGGCAATAAAAAAAGCCACTTCATATTCTAATTCAATATTCGATTGTTGCGCTTTATTCATGAGAATAGCCACTCGCGTTTCCAATTCAGGCGGTTGTACCGCAACCGTTAATCCCGCCCCAAAACGCGACTTTAAACGTTCTTCAATTCCACTTAACTCTTTAGGATAACGATCGGATGTTAAAATAATTTGCTGCTGCCCTTCTAATAACGCATTGAAGGTATGAAAAAATTCTTCCTGTGAACGTTCTTTCCCAGAAAAAAATTGAATATCGTCCACCAATAAGGCATCTGCCGAGCGATAACGACGCTTAAATTCGTTAATCGAATTAGATTGTAAAGCTTTAATCATATCGCCCACAAAACGCTCAGAGTGAAGATAAATCACTTTGGCGGGTCGTTTTTGACGGTTATTGGCTAAAATATAATTACCCACCGCATGCATGAGATGCGTCTTCCCTAACCCAACGCCCCCGTACAAAAATAAAGGGTTATAAGCCGTTCCTGGGTTTTCGGCCACTTGCATGGCAGCCGCTCGCGCTAATTCATTGGATTTTCCTTCCACAAAGCTCTGAAAAGTAAAGTTTGAATTTAAATTGCTTTGATAAGGCTCCATAGGCACATTTTCTTTGGATTCTTGCGATGCGTTTGATGTTTGATGCCGCGATGACTGTGGTTGATGGGGTTGTTGTGTTGGCTGCAGTGTCCGTTTAGCCCCCACCACTAAAGACACTTGCGTTAATTTTCCATCGCTCACCTGATGTAAAGCTGATTCGATCATTTTTAAATAATCTCGAACCACACCTTCCAAAACATATTGATTCGGCACTAACAAAACAATGCCATCGGTGGACTCCTCCGCCTGAAGCGGACTAATCCACTGACTAAATTGCTGTTGCGGAATTTCTTCGCGTAAACGCTGCAAACATTGCTGCCACAGAGAAGACTCCATAGCGACCCCTTATTTCTTTATTAGACGATCAATTGCCTGATACCTTAGTTTATCCAGTCTATACGGGTCGGTGAGGTAGATCCAGCCCTGGCAAAATAATAATTTATAAAACTGGCTTCTTATGAAATTAACCTGTTGATAACCCACGTTTTTATCGAAAAACAAGCTGTGCATAACTTAAGTTTAACTGGCCCGTTACCTCAAAATCGAGTTTATCCCCAAACAACCCTCAGGAACACCACCGTTTCTCCAAGGAGTAGAAAATACTGTAATCAATTGATATATAATAAAAAATAAGTATTATCAACAGATTTTTGCCACGTTATTATTACTATTAAAGATAAGATCTTAATAAATAACAATAATAGACTAAAGAATGATTGTACTTGTGAAAGTTCAAATGGTTATCTAAAATTCAATTTAATGTTAGTAAATTAACAATTTTTTAGGCCATCAAAACACGGGCGGAGAGAATTATGAAAGAATCGCGAGCGAGAGAGTTAATAGACAATTTGGCGTATACAATGGGAAATGGAAGTAAGTCATATCCCTTAGGAACAGCCCTCCCTGGCGAGCTTATTTTTAATATGGTTGAATTGCATACGAGCCACCCGGCACTTGCTAAAATAATTGAGGACAATGTAGACGCTTGGAAAATTCCTCCTTCTACACTGATGGAATTTACCGGCAATCAAGCGGTAACCCAGCAGTTCTTAGATGGATTATTAATGGTTTACAATCAGTGCTCTCAAGAAGATGTAAAGGGACACTTTAGTCGTGTAGTTTTTTATAATGGGGAGGTAGAATCAGATAAAGCAATTGTTGAACAAGCATTAACGACCTTAATGAAGTTTTCTGGTGTTACGAAGGATAACGTGAAGGCAAGCGACCTACCTTTATCGTATCTGCGCCATCCACAAGCAGATATTGGTTTTTTAGAATCCATTAAAAATAGGGAGCCTGAAAGTGGTGCAACAAAGTTTTTAAACGCTGCTTTAGCGGTCAGGAAGGAACAACCAAATTTGGTTAAATCCGAATCGCTTACGGCAGATTTTTTAATGGCGGTCATGAAAAAATCTAACTTGGATGAATCGTGTTTAAGTTTTATTTGTCAGGAAAGAGGTGATGATAGTTATCCCAATTGGACACTCGAACAATTAAAGGAAATCGTACAGAATTCCATGTCAAACCCAGGTATTTTAAGGTGGGTTGTCGGACAGAGTGCATCCAATAATATTGGGCTTTTGCGAGATGTTTTGGCATTAACAACTGGCAAAAATAATATAACAGATGATCAAAAAGCCGATATTTTAGCGGCTATAACCCCTTATCGCAGTGAAGCCACAGAAAATAAAGACATGTTGCTTTCAATATTAAATAGTGCACCAAAAAACAATCTCCATGTTATTCAGTCTGTTATAACTGGCTGTGAGTCGCGTCCAGAATTCTTAATGCACATTTTAGATCCAAAAAATAGGAAAGCAGAATTTAATCTAGACGCGTTAACTGCTATTGCACAGGCATGTAGCCATGGGGGGAAAGAATACAATAAGGAGGACTACGCACCTGTTTTAGCAGAAGTTCTAAAGCAAGCAGAAAAACATGAAACCAATCCATTGTATGAAGTACTTACTCATTTTGTTAGGGAGACCCGGGGCGGAGAACAAGCTTTAAAAGAGTATGCGAATCGCAAGTTGGAGGCGAATATTAACAATAACAATAACCATAGCTAATAAAAAATAAGTTAGTATGCTGGTTTTTATAAATTTCTTGGCTTAGAGGAACCTTTATTACAATTGACAGGCTTTCTGAGATTCGTTACAGTGGCCAGCTAGTAATTTAATTTAGATCTAGAGGTTTTGGTGACATCATGAAAAGAACATATCAGCCCAGTAAAATTTGTCGAAAACGTAAACATGGGTTTTTAGTCCGAAGTCGTACCCGGGGTGGACGTCTGGTACTGAAAAGTCGACGTCAAAAAGGTCGCAAAAAGCTGGCCGTATAGTCGATTGACCCGCCAAAAACTGACCTTTTCAAAAGCAAATAGGCTACAAACCCCGGCAGATTTCCAGGCGGTTTTTAGCCAGCCACTCAGAGCTCGAAGCGTTTATTTTACCGCTTTGGCGCGCCCTCAAGATCGTGAAGATGCACGATTAGGGGTTATTGTGGCTAAGCGGATTATTCGTAAAGCGGTTCGACGTAATAAAATTCGAAGGATGATTCGAGAAAGCTTTCGATTAAACCAGGCGCTATTGGCACATTTGGATATTGTGGTCTTGGTTCGATGTGTGCTGCCTAAGCAACCAACCGTCTTTTTTTATGAGTGTTTACAGGAACAATGGGAAAGTTTAGCGGCGCAATCACAAAGGCTTTGATTTTGCTCTGTCGGGCATATCGGTATGCGATTAGTCCGCTGTTAGGGAATTGTTGTCGTTTTAATCCTAGCTGTTCGCAATATGCAGAACAGGTAATGGCAGAATGTGGATGGATAAAAGGCGGATGGTTAGTGATTAAACGATTGGGACGCTGTCATCCTTGGTATAAAGGTGAAGGTGATTCATGAAAAGCGAAAAGGGAGAAAGTGCGTGACAACACAAAATATAAAATTTTTTCTAATAGCACTGTTAGGTGTTTTGGGGATGATGTTGTATAACACTTGGCAGGAAGATTATCCAGCCAAAACAAAATCGATTGCGTATAAAACGGAATCCAAAACAAAAAATAAAGATAATCCTATTGCTAGTGTTCCGGACGATAAAGAAATTCCCATGCCAACGGTTGCTATCAAAGAATCTAAGCAGATAACGGAAATAAATACAGCGCATCCAGAAAATATCATTCAAATTAAAACAGATCTATTTAAAATAAAGATCGATAAAAAGGGTGGAGATATTATTCAGTTAATTTTAACGGATTATGCAAAAGATCAAAAAACATATGGCGAAGGGTATGTATTGTTTGATGATTCAAGCGATCGTTATTATATTGCACAATCAGGATTAGCTAGTGAATTAGGACCCGATAGCAGAGAGCTAGGCCGTACTGTTTATCACACCAATCAAAAAGAATATGAGATGGGTGTGGCGAATCAATTAATCGTTAATTTTACCACCCATTTATCGCATTCTGTTTCTGTGATTAAACAATTTGTCTTTGAACGAGGCTCTTATGTGATTGGTGTGGGATATATTGTTCAAAATAAAGGAACGGAACCCTATACCGGAAACTTTTATGCGCGATTAAAACGACGCGCCGATCTCGAAAGCGGTGGTGGATTTTTAGGCATCCAAACATTTACCGGGGCAGCACTCAATACGCCTAGTACACCCTATAAAAAAATAAGCTTTAAAGATATTGCCGAAAAGCCATTGGAAGAATCCATTCAAGGTGGATGGGCGGCCATGATAGAACATTATTTTGTGAGCGCTTGGATTCCTGAAAATTCTCTTAAGAATACCTATCAAACACAAAATGTTAATCAAGATGTTTATATGATTGGTTTGGTAGAACCCTCCATAACGGTATTACCAGGTGAAGAAAAGCATATCAAAGCAAAGTTATATGCGGGTCCTGAGATTACTGAAGATTTAGAAGGGTTAGCGCCTGGTTTAGAATTAGCGGTTGATTACGGCGTTTTATGGCCTATTTGTCAGCCTATTTTTTGGTTATTGAAAAAAATGTTTCAATTGACCCATAACTGGGGTATTGCCATTATTTTAGTGACCGTTATTATTAAGCTTTTATTTTATAGACTATCGGCTTCTAGTTATCGCTCGATGGGGAATATGAGAAAATTGCAACCCCGTTTAGAAGCGTTAAAAGAACGATATGCAGACGATAAGCAAAAGTTTAGTCAGGCTATGATGGAATTGTATAAAAAAGAGAAGATCAATCCTTTAGGGGGATGTCTTCCTGTTGTTATTCAAATTCCGGTCTTTATTGCCTTATATTATGTCTTGTTGGGTAGTGTTGAATTAAGAGAAGCGCCGTTTATTTTTTGGATAACAGATCTTTCTGCCAAAGATCCTTATTATGTGTTGCCTATTTTAATGGGCGCTAGCATGTTGTTCCAACAACGATTAAATCCAACATCGCCAGATCCCGTTCAGGCAAAGGTGATGATGTTTATGCCTATTGTCTTTACCGGATTGTTTTTAAGTTTTCCTTCGGGGCTTGTGCTGTATTGGTTGGTGAATAATATATTATCTATCGCACAGCAATGGGTGATTTCAAAGCGAATCGATTCAGCGGCTCATCATCATGGTGCAAAATAATGAAGACACCATTGTGGCAGAAGCAACCCCTAAAGGGAGAGGTGGGGTAGGGATTGTTCGGATCTCAGGATCGAAAACGGTCGAGATTGCCAAAAAGTTATTAAAAAAAGTTCCCAATGTGCGAGAAGCAGAATATCTGTCTTTTAGAGATATCGATGGCAGTGTTTTAGATTGTGGTATTGCCTTGTTTTTTAAAGGCCCCCACTCTTTTACGGGAGAAGATGTCTTGGAACTACAAGGGCATGGCGGCTCGGTGGTGATGGATAGCATTATTGCAGCGGTGCTAACGAGTGGTGCCAGAATGGCTTTGCCAGGTGAGTTTTCATTACGTGCTTTTTTAAATAATAAAATAGATTTATTACAAGCAGAAGCAGTAAGCGATTTGATTGATGCTGCTTCTAAAACCGCCGCACAAAGTGCGATGCGTTCTTTGCAAGGTGAGTTTTCAAAAACAATCGGCGAATTAATCAAAGAACTAACCACTTTAAGAATGTATATTGAATCGGCCATTGATTTTCCAGAAGAAGAAATTGATTTTTTAAAAGAGACTAAAATTTTTTCTAAAATAAATGATTTAATTGAGCGTGTTGAAAAAATTAAAAAAGAAGCACATTGTGGGATATTGATGTCCGAAGGGATTAAAGTGGTGATAATGGGTAGGCCGAACGCCGGAAAATCGAGCCTCTTAAATGTTTTATTGGGTGAAGATAGAGCGATTGTAACTCCCATTCCAGGAACGACACGGGATATTTTACGAGAAACCATTTCAATTGATGGGTTATTAGTCGAGCTGGTGGATACCGCAGGATTAAGAGCAGAAGCCGATATCATTGAACAAGAAGGTATTCGGCGTGCGTTGCAGGAAATAGTATTAGCCGATCATTTGGTTTTGGTGGTTGATAAATCAGAAACCTTGGAGACTAATCCATCGCTTTTATTTCCGGAATGGATACACGAGATCCCAACAACGTTAAAGATAACAGTTCTAACCAATAAAATAGATAAATTAAATCTTGAGCCTGATAGGATTGAGACAGACGATTATACCGTGATTGGGGTTTCGGCTAAAACCAAAGCGGGGATTGATATATTCAAAGAACATCTTAAAAAAGTAGTGGGGTTTGAGATCCCGAGACAAGGTCATTTTATGGCAAGGCGTCGGCATTTAGAGGCTTTAACCCGGGCTTTAGCACATTTAGAAGCTGGAAAAACAGAATGGCAATCCTCCCATTCCATTGAATTATTGGCCGAAGAATTGCGTTTGGCACAATTACAGTTGGGGCAGATTACGGGTCGAGTGAGTAGCGACGACTTATTAGGTAAAATATTTTCTGAATTTTGTATTGGGAAATAAGATGGATTATCAAACGAGATTCGATGTGATTATTGTAGGTGGCGGTCATGCAGGCACAGAGGCTGCTTTGGCATCTGCCAGAATGGGTGCTAAAACATTATTGCTTACACATAATATTACCACAGTTGGAGAAATGTCTTGCAATCCGGCCATTGGCGGAATTGGCAAAGGACATTTAGTGAAAGAAATCGATGCGATGGGGGGCGCTATGGCACGCGCCACCGATAAGGGTGGCATTCAATTTCGAATTTTAAATCGCAGTAAAGGTCCTGCCGTTCGCGCAACGCGCGCACAAGCCGATCGCGTTTTATATAAAGAAGCGATTCGTTTTTATGTGGAACATCAAGAAAACCTATCGGTCTTTCAACAAGCCGTGGATGATTTGATTGTGGTTGGCGATAAAGTCACTGGCGTTGTCACACAAGGCGGCATTCGCTTTTTTGCTAAAGCGGTTGTGTTAACAACCGGTACTTTTTTAGGCGGCAAGATTCATATGGGCGAGACGCAATATTCAGGCGGACGCGCAGGCGATCCGCCGTCGATTGCCTTAGCGCAACGTTTACGAGAACTTCCGTTTAGAGTGGGGCGATTAAAAACAGGCACGCCGCCGCGTATCGATGGTCGAACCATTGATTATTCCAAACTCGAAGAGCAAAAAGGGGACGATCCTTTACCGGTTTTTTCTTTTTCGGGCAATGTGTCCGATCATCCACGGCAAGTTTCTTGTTATATTACGCACACCAATCGAGAAACCCATGATTGTATTCGTGCGGGGCTTTCGCGTTCGCCGTTATATACGGGAGTCATAGAAGGCGTTGGCCCGCGCTATTGTCCTTCTATCGAGGATAAAGTGGTACGTTTTGGCGAACGCGATGCACATCAAATCTTTATTGAGCCAGAAGGGTTATTAACCCCGGAAATTTATCCCAATGGTATTTCAACAAGTTTGCCTTTCGATATTCAATTGGCATTGGTGCGATCCATTCGCGGTTTAGAACATGCGCATATCACTCGCGCCGGTTATGCCATTGAATATGATTATTTTGATCCCAGGGATTTAAAACCAACACTGGAAACCAAACCGTTACAGGCGTTATTTTTTGCAGGACAAATTAATGGAACCACCGGTTACGAAGAAGCAGGCGCACAAGGGTTGTTGGCGGGTATTAATGCGGCGTGTTTAGCTTTAGAGAAAGAGTCGTGGGTGACAAATCGCCAACATTCTTATATCGGTGTTTTAGTCGATGATTTAATTACCTTAGGCACCAGCGAGCCTTATCGTATGTTTACCAGTCGTGCCGAATATCGTTTAACCTTACGGGAAGATAATGCAGACGAACGTTTAACGCCTATTGCGCGTCAATTAGGCGTTATTTCCGAAACCGAATGGCGATTCTTTTCAGAAAAACAAGAAGCGATTGCCAAAGAAAGAGAACGCTTAAAAGGCTTAATGGTAAGACCGGGAACGGATGCCGCGCGCGAATTAGAAAAGTTTTTACCAAAATTATTAGAACGAGAAGTGAAAGCTTTAGATTTATTACGTCGACCCGAAGTGAGTTATGCTTTATTAACGAGTTTACCAGGTATGGGTCCAGGATCTGAGCGGCAAGATGTGAGCGAGCAGATAGAAGTGAGCATTAAATATGCTGGTTATATTGAGCGACAAGCAGAAGAAGTGTTGCGTCAAGAACGATATGAAACATTACAAATTCCATTAGACTTTGATTACACCGAGATAATGGGATTATCCAATGAAATTTTAGAAAAATTATTAAAAGTGCAACCGGCAACGTTAGGACAAGCGGGGCGAATTCCAGGCGTGACGGCTGCGGCTATTTCATTATTATTGGTGCATCTTAAGAAAAAAGGACATTGGGGTGTCAAAAGAAGCGATGATTAAAATGCTAGAGGAGGGTATAGCGGCGGCGCATCTGACATTGCCGGAGACTGCTTGTGCACAATTAGTTGAATATCTAGAGACTTTGGCTAAATGGAATCGAATTTATAATCTAACAGCCATTCAAGATCCCATCGAAATGGTTCAAAAACATGTGTTGGATAGCTTAATTTTATCTCCCTATTTGGGTCCTGGATCGATTATTGATGTGGGCACCGGGGCGGGTTTACCTGGAATTCCATTAGCACTGAGTCGACCAAATCAATCATTTGTCTTACTGGATAGTAATCAAAAGAAAATTACCTTTGTGGAACATATGATACTATCTTTAAAATTAAAGAATGTGGTGGCGGTTTGTTCGCGAGTGGAACAATATCAGCCTGAGGATCAATTCGATTGGGTTATTTCGAGGGCCTTTGCCTCGTTGGCCGACTTTGCAAGGCTTTGTAGACATCTTTGTAAGCCTGACGGGCATTTAAGTGCGATGAAGGGATTAGTGTCGCAAACAGAGCTACAGGGGGTAAAACCCCCCTGTCGTATTGAAAAAATCGAAGAGGTTAGGGTTCCTGGTTTAGAGGCCGCCCGCTCGTTTGTTTTTATGGCGGTGGATTCTGCTGGAGGCGTGTCGTGTTAAATAAAATTGTGGCTTTTGCCAATCAAAAAGGGGGAGTTGGTAAGACAACAAGCTCTGTTAATTTTTCAGCTGCCTTAGTGGCGTTGCATTATCGCGTGTTACTGGTGGATTTAGATCCGCAAGGGAATGCAACCGTTGGGAGTGGCGTGAATAAAGAAACGATTACGGCAGGGGTGAATGAAGTTTTACAAGAACAAATCGACATTGAAAAAGCGATTATTTCTAAAACCGAAGCGGGATATGCGTTATTGCCGGCCAATGGTGATTTAACTGTTGCAGAAGTGGCGTTATTAAGAAAGCCTGCCCAAGAAAGCAATTTAAAAAAGGCTTTAAATTCAGTACGCGAAAATTACGATATTATTGTCATCGATTGTCCGCCATCTCTCAATATGTTAACACTGAATGCTTTTGTGGCCACCGATTCTGTCATTATTCCATTGCAATGTGAATTTTATGCATTAGAGGGTTTATCGGCATTAATGAACACTATCGATCAAGTACAGCGCACTTTAAACCCCAGTTTAGTGATAGAAGGGATTGTTCGAACCATGTACGATCCGCGCAATCGATTATCGACCGAAATTTCAGCACAACTCATTGTGCATTTTGGCACCAAGATTTATCAAACAGTGATTCCGCGCAATATTCGTTTAGCAGAAGCCCCAAGCCATGGGGTGTCTATTTTCTTGTACGATCGAAATTCAAGAGGAGCGGATGCCTATATGGCATTGGCGCGAGAATTTTTAAAATATCATAAAAAAATGCCTTTATTAGAAGCAGTGGATGCGGTTGGGTTAATAGAAAATTGAAGCACTAAAGGAGATAGTTGAGATATGACAACATTTAAAAAACGAAACAGTTTAGGGAAAGGGTTAGAAGCATTATTGGGCGCTGCGGGTCGTTCAGCGGAAGCAACCGATAAAGAACCCGAAGGTAACCTCTTAGAATTAGATATTCTGGCTTTAGATCCAGGGGTGTATCAGCCTAGAACGACGATTGCAGAATCCGATCTAGAATCTTTAACCGATTCCATTCGTTCGCAAGGTATTTTGCAACCCATTTTAGTGCGTGCGAAGGCAAAAGGAAAATATGAAATTATTGCGGGTGAAAGGCGTTGGCGTGCCGCAAAAATGGCTGGGTTGAATATGGTTCCGGTGATTGTGAAAGATGTGCCCAATGAAACCGCTATGGCCATTGCTTTAATTGAAAATATTCAACGTGAAGATTTAAATCCATTAGAAGAAGCGCGTGCTATGGAGCGATTGGCGAAGGAATTTGATTTAACGCATCAACAAGTGGCCGAAGCAGTGGGTAAATCCAGAGTCGCGGTGAGTAATGCGTTACGGTTATTAAGTTTAAACGACGATGTAAAACAGTTATTAGAAAAAGATAATTTAGAAGTCGGGCATGCCAAAGCATTGTTAGGGCTTAAGGGTGCAGAACAAGCAGAGATGGCGAAGACGGTGGTGAGTAAGGGATTGTCGGTTCGAGAAACGGAACGGTTAGTCTCGCAAATGGTCGATGCCGTTGCCGATGTCGCACCGCGTACGAACCGTAAGGTGTCTAAGCTAGATCCTGATGTCAAACGCTTACAAAATACCTTATCGGATAAATTAGGCGCTGCGGTCGAAATTCAGCCCAGTAAAAACCATAAAGGTAAGGGTCGGATTGTTATCCCGTATCATAGCCTAGATGAGCTGGAAGGGATTTTGGCACATATTCATTGATTGAGGATTGAGATGAATACCATCGTGTCTCTGGGTGCGGGTATGGCGATTGCCTTTGTTCCGACGTTTGTGTTTGCCAAGGTATTTTTTAAAAAAACCGGTGCCAAAGCGGCGAAGCAGATTGTTTGGTTATTTTATTTGGCAGAAATCTTAAAAATTATTTTAACAGCATTTTTATTTTTTGTGGTTTTTTATTATGGAAAGCCAGAAGTACCCTGGTTATTTTTAGGATTTATGGTGTCGCAAGTCATGTGCATGAGTCTGGCAAAAGTATTTTCGGTTAAGCCAAATTTGGCTAAGCCATCTTGATTTTTCCAATCGTTCAGATAATTTTTAGTGCTTTCTGTGAGAACGATTAAGTGCAATTGATTGAATTCTTGAGCTGCTTGTAATAAGTTTATCACATCTTGTTTGTTGGCAGAGTTTATTTCCAGTGGGGGCTCACAGGTACGGATGGCTACTTTGGCATCGCTTAAGGTAACTGTTTCGACAAAACCAATGGTTAATTCTGCTTCGGTGTTAAGACCTGCAGTAAATCGAAGATCGCCATTTCGTTTCACGCCAATTTTGTCGTTAGAGATGGGCTCGGATGTCCAAACATCTTGTGGTTGGTTGTAAGGGTTTTTATTTTTTTGGGATTGATGATAAAGCGTAATGGCATTATCGACTGCCAATTGTATTTGATGTAAATCAGGACTGTCTTTGTCGATTGCTTTCGGTAATTTCCCCGTGATTTCTGTTTGCTTTGGTTGTGGTTTTTTAGGCGTTTGGGTTGTTGTGTTCGCTTGAGGCTTTTTTTCGCTTAAAAACAATGTTTTATCAGCATCAATTGAATGAGTAGATGAATTTTTTTTATTTTTAAGATTTGCTTGACCCAATCTTAAAGATTCAAGCAGTGCATTTCTAGGGTCTATTCTAGGGGCTATATTTTGGGGTTCAGTTTCTATTTTTTTAAGATTTTTGCCTTTTTGGAGTAATTCGGCAGCACTAAAAGGGATTTGTGGCTTAGCGATTTCCGAATTGGATTTAGGTGCTTTGGGTTTTAGCATTGGTTTCTGAATATTGGATGTAGATGATGGTGGTGGAGGTGGGGGCGGCGGGATCTCATTTTCTTTTTCCTGCCCTATATTTTCAGCCATTTTTTGATCATATTTTTCTTTGATGTTTAAAAAAATAGCCATTTGTTTTTCAGGTTTGAATGTTTCAAAAATAGAAATAAATGCTTTATCCCCCGCTTTTTTGGTTTGAACAACTATTTTTTGAAGGGCCTGTTGTTTTAAGGATGTGTTTGTCATTTTAGAGGCTTTTTCGACCGAATCGAAAAACCGATCGTTAAACAAATTAGTGTCGTTATCTATTAGTTGAAACATTTCTATTTGGATTTCTTGTTCAATATGCTTTTGAACCTCTTGTTCAATGATATCGTATATCGAATGAACATAGTTTTTTAGGGTAGACATATTTTTAGAAGCGGCTTCTAGGGCTTTTGCAATCGCTTCACATTCATTGTCATCTAAAAAATCGCCTTTGATGGCTTGTAGTCTGCCTCTGATAGGAGGATCTAAAAAGATGTTATTATCTAGCAAGTGTTTTATAATCCCCTTTTTTTTGCTGGCCTCTAACCCTGGCGCATCGTAAATAGCATTCGCTAGTAATTCGTTCATATAATGGTCGAAAATTACTTTAATTTTTTGATTATCACTTTCTAGAAAAACCTCTTTAATTTTATGGAGTTTTTCGGCAGGGGTTAATTCTGGTTTATTGGATATGGGTTGAAAAAAACTTTTCAGAGTATTTTGTCTTTGGAAAGCTTCTAAGTACGGTAATGGTTTAAGTGTATTTACTAATAAATCATGGACTTCGGTGTTAGGGGCGATAGACCATTTTGGTTCTGGCATTGTCGTTGTCGCTTGTCTTTCGAGCTTTCTAGCTTCGCGTTCATAGGCTTTTTTAAATTCCTTTGCTAAGCTAAAAATAAAATCCGAATCGATTGGATTTTGGGTTTCATCCTCCTCGTGATCTGAGATTAACCCCTGTTTTTTAAAAGTATCTTTGAGTGTAGTGGTTGTATCGTTTGTGCCATTGATAACAAGTAAGGCCTCTATAATTGCTTTAGCCATGGTATCATCTAGTTCATAGGAATCATAATCTACTAAGATAGAAGTATGATCGGTTTCTATGTGTTGATTAGCACAAGTAATAGCCAATTCTCTTATCTTGGCGGTTATTCGTATTTTTGCTTGGTTTTGTTTGTTTTCATTTTCTTCGTAATAGGTTCTGGTAAATACGCCTGCTAGTTTGGCAACAAATTCTATGCATTCCAGGTCGTTTTCTGGGAAAATTTTTTGTAAATCGGCTTCAAACGGACTGTTTGGATTGATTTTTTTGCTTATTTTTATCAGGTTTTGTAATACTTTTTGAGCGGTTTCAAGGGATTCAATATTTGTGTTTGTGGCATTGGTAATCGCATAAGCAGAAACGGGTTCTAAGTTTTCGTTTGCGGCGCATTGGGCGGCAATGGTTTTAATTTGCTCGTTTAATTGTCTGATGGCTTGTTGGTTATTAGATGTTGCCATTATTTTCTATGAAACCATCCTTTCTTTTCGACTGCATCTGGACTTTTTTTATTTGTTTGTCCATCTGGTTTCATGAGATCGTTAAGTTGTTCATTAGTAAATTTTGGCGTTGCGTTTGATAACGTATCTAGAGCTGTTTTATTGCTTACTAAAGATCTCCCTGTATCTCCAATTAACTTAATATCTTGTAATTTACCTGCTTTGTTAGCTGCAATTAATAATATTACGATGTCATTTGCGTTTGTTGATCTTATTTCTATGGGCTTTTCAGCGGCCCCCATTAAAATTTCAGCATCTCTTTCTGTTACAGGTTTTGGAGTTTTAGTGTCGTGATCATGAAAATCAACAGACATCATATTTGGTCGAGTAGCGTCTGGTTTAGCAACAAACATTCTTTCACTAGACGCCAGCTTAGGATTGTGCTTTACTTCAACAAAGTGTTTGCTTGGGTCTTTATCTGAGTCATGTATTTTTGTTTGCAAACGTGCCTCTGTGTGAAAAAATGCTTTATGCGCGTCGTGGTATGCGTCTATGGAATTATCTAATGCTCTTTGGATTGCATCAAGGTTGGTTTTTGACGTTTCAGATGGATCGGAGTTGCTCACTCCTGCTGATAAATTTGTTGGTCCGTTTACTCCTGAGGAAAGATTTGTGCTGCTAAATGTAACTGGATTTGCGGAGTTCGATGCATTACTAGCCGGCCCTACTCCTCCTGCTCGAGAAGCCTTGTTTGATTTAATTTGCGACTTTCTGAGCGTGGCAGCTTGCACAAGTTCTTCTCCATTAGGATGTGCAATAATTTTATCTAAGATATCTATGTTAACTTCATCAGTGTTCATAATCTTCTTTAATGTTTCTTCATTTGTATGGAGGTTTCCAGCAAGCGCTGTTAATATAGGTAAAATATCTGCTTTCTTATCATTTTTACGAATTTTTAGAGTATCTTTTAAAACATTTTCTAGGATAACCGCGGTTGAACTTTCATTACCTGCAAGAGTAGTTAGAATACTCAAGATGCTGTCAATTTTTTGAGGGGAACTTTCAATGTTCTTTCTAACAATGCTTAGCACACCTGCCAAAGTGGATTCCTCGGCAGCAGTATTACCCGCAAGCGCTTTTAAGATAATGGTATCAATAGGAGACTTGTTGGCAGCGGCTTTTAAAATCTCATTTAATTGATTAGGCGATAATTTTTTATTACCTGCAAGTGCTCGTAAAAAATTCTCGTTTGGGGTGTTGGAAGTGGACAATACGGTCAAAATAGGAACTATAGAACTTTCCACATTCGGATTATTTGCAATAGCGACCAAGACATCCTGGTCTGTCATGGCTGTGTTATTTTTGACAAGAAGCTTTATAGTATCTTCATTTGCTTTGTTTGCAACAGCTGTTAAGACTGTTTTGTCCGCTTTGGCTACAGAATTATTAAGAATTTCTTGTAGAACTTTATCAATTACTTTTACTTTAGAAGTGTTTGTAATAGCGATTAAAATGGTTGGGTCTGTTACCTTTTTGGCAATCTCGATTAAATGAGATTCTTGTACGTTATCAGCATTAATGACGGCTGTTAGAATTTTTAGACCTTCAGGATCAGAGGTACTAGTAATAGTAACTGTAGACGTTAATTCAGTAGCAGATGACGTTTTAATTGTGTCTAATTTAGTTTGGAATGCTTTTGCGGCTTGAACACTGAGATTAGTTGCCAAAGGACTACCGGGTTGAGCTACTTTTGCAGCCGCTGCAGCCAGATCAGCATTAGCGGCTAAAAGGGTTGCCTCCTCTGTGGTTACGGGTCTAGTGTTTGTCATTGTCATGTGTGCGACAAGTACGCTGTGGAATTCAGGATTTTTTAGTAAGAGGCTAGTATTAGCAGATACTGCTTTAGCTTCCTCTTTAACAATTTCATCGTAGAAACCTGGATCTTTCAAACAGAGCATTTGTTCTGCTGTTAGAGGAGAAGTTGCTTTAACAATTTCGCCTATTATGTGAGTTTTAATATGGGGGTTGTTTGCGAGATCAGGGTGTGTTTGTTTATGTTCTAAAGCTTTTTTTGCAGCGGCAGCAAGTAATTCTGTATTAGCGGTTTCTGATAACAAGGCCTTTTGTTCGGTAGACAGAGATCCACCCTTTGTGCCGGTCGCTTTAACCATTTCAGTTACAAGGGTTGCTACAACAAGAGGATGTTTTACTAAGTAAGTTGCTTTATTAGCGCTTGTTGCAGCTGCTGTTGCGGCTGCAGCGCTCTCAGCTACCAAGTCGGCATTTTTCATTAATAATTGTTTTTCTTCGGATGTTAGTGATGCTGTTGCTCCTACCAATTGTGTCACAATATTTTTCCGGATATCTTTATTTTCTGCCAAGAAAGAGGCGTCTTTGTTTTTTAAAGCTTGAGTGGCGGCATCTTTAACTAAATCAGCACTAGTTGCATTAGTTAATTGTGCTAATAAATCGATTTGTAGTGCTGACAATTTTTTATTTTTTGCATTATCGATTATATCTGTTAGAAGCATATTTCGAATAGTCTTACTGGCTAATAAGCCGGTTTTTATGGGAGTTTTTAAAGCTTCGGCGGCAACCATATTACAAATTTTTTGATTTTTTTCCAATATTTCTTCTTCTACTGGTTGTTTTATGGCATTGTTTGAAATTATGTATGCGGCAATTCCCTTTTGAATAACAGGACTTTTTTCGATTAAAGGAATTTTTGTGTTATCTTTTACAACTTCTGTGACAACAAGGTCAAGAATGGGTTTGCTTGCTGTTAATATTGATTCGGCAGTGGGAGTTATAGGCGATTTGTTAAATATTTGGGGTGCCATGTCTTTTTGAACTTGGGCGTTATCGAGTATATTTTGATATCTTGGTGTTGGATTCGTGGCAGCTAAAACTTTGTTGATGACTTCATTTCGAATATCAGCGTTCTGTGTGAGCACCGTATCTTGTCTCGCTTGTATTTTGGTGGCGCTCGAGTCAACTAAAAGTATTTGCGATACAATTTTTTCTTGAACAGATTTGCTTTTGAGTAAATCGTGGTTATTTGCATACATGTTTGTATACGCTTGTTGGACAACAGCGTCAAGGATAGTTGGGTTTCCTTTCAATATGATTTCTTCTTCTATCGAAACTGTGCCTTTTGATTTTATTGCATTTATAATTTCTGTTTGTACAGCTGGAATTGCAGCTAGTAACTTTATATCAATTCCAACGCAGCGTGTTGCAATGTTAGAATCGATTGCAGCTGCTGCTAATTTACTTGCTAGTGTAGAATCAGAATTAATAGCGGTTGTTATGACACTTTCAAATGTATTAGGAGTGGTAGCGGCAATAGCAGCGTTAATAAGAGTGTCTACGGCCTGTATTTCTTTTATTTTTTTGTCAACTGCACCGTGTCCTGCTAAGCTTGATCCAGTTAAACTTAAGTCAGATAACACTTTACTTGCAGCTGCGGCTGCTAGATTGTCGTTAGCGGTCAATAATTGTTCTTGTTCGGTGTCTAACCCCGCCGTTGCTTTTATAGCCATTTTTTTGAGCAAGTGTTGTTGAAGATCTGGATTGTTTACTAATGTATCGACGGTATGTAAGGCTGGAGTAGTTAGTACTTTTGTTTCAATGGCATCGAGCACAGTTATATCCGTGGATTTAGCGAGGGCAGCATTTAAAACGGTGTCAACTGTTGTCCGTCCAGCGATAGTAACTAATTCAAGTTTGTCGACATGAGTCCGAGTAACAACGACGGCATCATTGGCGCCACCATCATTATCAACGACTGTTTTCAAGGCTTGTGCATCGGCGTTATCGTTTCCTGCGACGGCTGTAAGAACGGTTATATCTTTCGATTTAGCGAGGGCATCATTTAAAACAGTGGCAACTGCTGTCCGTCCAGCGATAGTAACTAATTCCGCTTTATCGACATGAGTGCGAGTAACAACGAGGGCATCATTGGCGCCACCATCATTATCAACGACTGTTTTCAAGGCTTGTGCATCGGCGTTATCGTTTCCTGCGACGGCTGTAAGAACGGTTATATCTTTCGATTTAGCGAGGGCATCATTTAAAACAGTGGCAACTGCTGTCCGTCCAGCGATAGTAACTAATTCCGCTTTATCGACATGAGTGCGAGTAACAACGAGGGCATCATTGGCGCCACCATCATTATCAACGACTG
>Ga0206950_1007_pt1 | contig 44341 bp, 54 predicted proteins | sample Alteio_BWOrgHeat_41_FD_152954 | JGI IMG/M metagenome (GOLD analysis project Ga0206950, IMG submission 152954) | Enriched cells from forest soil in Barre Woods Harvard Forest LTER site, Petersham, Massachusetts, United States -... | ecosystem: Environmental > Terrestrial > Soil > Temperate forest >... | reverse complement strand
CAGTCTATAAAAATCATTCGGATGCGGATGCCTACATCACTGATGAAAGAAACCTAGCCCTAGCCATCCGCACCGCCGATTGCGTGCCGGTCTTTATTTTTGATCCCCGCCGGCCAGCCATAGGCCTGGCCCATGCCGGCTGGAAGGGCACGCACAAGGGTGTTGCCGCCAAGACCGTGCAAAAGATGCAGGAGACATACAAAGCCCAAGTGTCAGATTTAAAAATTATTTTAGGCCCCAGCATCCGCGCATGCTGTTATCAGGTGGGCCAGGAGTTCCGTGATTATTTCCCGTCACATGTGAGTGAACGCGAAGGTCATTTATACGTCGATATCGTCGGGGCAAACCAAGACCAATTATTACAAGCAGGGGTGAAACAAGAGAACATCCTTGATTCCGGAATATGCACCTGCTGCAACAAAAACTATTTCTCTTTCAGGCGCCAGGGCCCAAAAGCCGGCCGCATGATATCCCTAATAATGCTGATCTAATCCCCCCTCTTTTTTATAAAGAGGCCTGCCGCTCTCTGCGGCAGGCAGGCTATGAAATTTGCAATAGTATTGCTCGGGGTTAGGGGGAGTTAAAGGGGAGTTCAAAGGGAGTTCAAAAATATGAATACCCACTACATCATAATTCTAATCACCACCAAAAACAAAAAACAAGCCACCCAAATCGCCCAAGCCCTATTACAATCTAAATTAATCGCCTGCGCCAATATCATTGACGGTGTACAATCATTATTTTGGTGGCAAGGCAAAATCGATTCATCCAAAGAAACCTTGCTCATTTTAAAGACCAAAAAAATCCTATTTAAAAAAGTCGAAGCCAAGGTCAAATCCTTGCACAGCTACCAAACCCCGGAAATCATCAGTCTGCCTATTGCCAATGGCAGTAAAGATTATCTGGGTTGGATCAATTCTTCAGTCGTATAAAGTATATTCCCTCCCCCTTGAGGGGAGGGTTAGGGAGGGGGGAGACTTGTTTTATTTTCGATTAATCTTTCTGTTTTTATTATTATCATCTCCAACCCCATCCTGGTCCATGTCCCATTTATCCACACAAACCGTTGAAAGCCCCTTAATAGGCAAGCCAGCCCCGGATGTTGTTTTGACCAAATCAGACGGGACATCGGCCTCTGTCATTGCTTCCCGTCAGGGAAAAAAAGCTATTTTGGTCTTTTGGGCCACCTGGTGCCCCCATTGCTACGAAGAATTAGGATTCATCAACGATAATCTTTCTTCTATAGAACAAAAAGGCACCAAGATCATCTTGATGGATGTGGGAGAGTCAAAAGATGACGTTAAAAATTATTTTTTACGGCGTCAGATGAAATTAATCAGTTTCGTGGATGAAAACAGTTTCCTGCAAGAGACCTATCATCTTATGGGCGTTCCAACCTTGATATTTATTGATGAAAAAGGCATCATCCGCAACGTAACCCATGCATTCCCATCAGATTACGAAAACTACTTTAGCAAAAAATAAAAGCAAGCTAGGGTCATCTGAAATCACCACAGCAGCTATCTAAAGTTATTGATGCTTGACCTTACTTTTTACATCCGCTTTCGCGTGCAATTGGCTCATGAAGGTGATGAGGATTTGGTTGCGGCCCTCCGCGCTCAACATTTGCTTAAAATTCTCTTTGTCTGATTGGAACTGCCCGTCTTCAGGTTTTTCCATTTTCTCCAAGTAAATGATAGCAGGGCCTTCCGAGGTGGATATGACTTCACTTAATCTTTTATTGGTATTAAGCTCATCAGCTTCCTGCTGGAACTCCTGGACTAATCCGGTACTGGCCACATAATCCTTGCGGCCAAAGGCCGGTGTTTCCTCGACCTTCAGTCCAAGTCCCGTTGCGGCTGCTTTGAAATCCTTGGTCTTTAAGGCCCCGGTCAGGGCTAGGAGCGATTTATCAGCTTCAGGTTTGGCCAAGGTGAAACCTTTTTGTAATAATACGGCGTCTTTGACCTTATCCTTGATATCTTGCAAGGCAGGGACCGTCGAGTCATTTAATGTTTTAAGCTGGACGATTTGCCAACCATCCGGGGCTTCCAAAGGGGGTGAATATTGACCAGGTTTCATCCGGAAAAATTTCTGGATATTGTCGGGATTGGAAGCAAAGGTCAAAATTGGCTGGTCCTGGGTAAAAGGGCTCGAGGTTTTCATTTCGAGCTTTAATGCTTTGGCCACCGCGGCAAAATCAGTGCCCGGTGTCAGTTCTTTGGACAGGGTATCGGCCAGCGCCTTGTCCTTGGTCTGCACATAGTTTAGGGAAATTGAAGGGGGCGTGCGGAATTGTTCCTTGCGTGCCTCATAGAACTTCTTGATCTCATCATCGCTGGCTTCAGCGTTCTTGCCAAAATCTGCAGCGCTAAACAAGACATACTGCAAGGTGATCTTCTCATTGCGTTTTTGGTATTCTTTCTTTAATTCAGCCTCACTGAATACCTTATCAGGGGCCACGGCGTCAATCAACTTTTTAATCATCAACTGTTTGCGCACACCTTCTTCAAAATCATGGGTGGAGCGGTCAAATACACTCGAGTTCTGGACAATTTCTTCATAAAGAGATTGATCAAATTGTCCGCTCCGTTGGAAAAATGGGATAGTGGCGATGTCAGCGACGACTTCCTGGTCGGTAACTGAAATGCCGCGTTTTTGGGCTTCTTTAAGCAGGATGAGGCGGTCCCAGGCCTCTTGTTCCAAATCTAGCCTGTTGCCGTTTTTAAAAAACTCATCGCCGTAAAGCCTGATGGCCTGGTCACGGGCATCCAAATAAGCTTCCTGGAAATCCTTGCCGGATACATTGTGCCCATACATGCTACCGGCGCTGTTAACGCTATTATCAAAACGGTTCGCCGTTCCGAAAACACCAAAGGATAGGATGATAATAACCGCAATCCCCCATAGGATTGTTTTATTGACACCCTTTTTACGCAAGATATCGAGCATACTCACCTCGTAGAGTTATTGATTTCAAAAATCGTGCCATTATAGCGGAGCATAAGTGATTTGACAATAAAATAACTTTACTTATTATTCATCCAGGGATATAATTGGCGGCTTATGAAGAAATTAAAATTAGGATTACCCAAAGGCAGTTTACAGGACGCCACGGTCGCTTTGTTTGAGAAGGCGGGTTTTAAGGTGATGGTGTCTTCGCGCTCCTATTTTCCTCAAATTGACGATGAGGAGATTTCCCCGGTGCTTTTGCGCGCCCAGGAAATGTCCCGTTATGTCGAAGATGAAACTTTAGACTGCGGCATCACCGGTGCTGATTGGATCGAGGAAAATTCTTCTGTGGTCACGTCCCTGGCTGAACTTTTGTACGCCAAACAAACCAGCAACAAGGTCCGCTGGGTCTTGGCCGTGCCGGAAGCTTCTTCGATAAAGTCCGTCAAAGATCTCCAAGGCAAGAAAATCGCCACCGAAGTCGTTAATGTCACCAAAAAATATCTGAGTAAACACAAGGTCAAGGCCGATGTGGAATTTTCCTGGGGGGCGACCGAAGCCAAGGTCGCCACCGGTCTTGTGGATGCCATCGTGGAACTGACGGAGACAGGATCGTCGCTGCGTGCCAATAAATTGCGCATCGTTGATACCTTGTGCGAATCCACCACCCAGTTTATCGCCAATAAAAAAGCCCTTAAAGACCCTTGGAAAAAAACTAAGATGGAGCAGATCATCATGCTCCTTAAAGGGGCCCTGCAGGCTAAAAATATGGTGGGGCTTAAGATGAATGTGCAGCGCAAGAATTTGGATAAGATTTTAAAGGCAGTCACTGCTTTACGTAATCCGACGATTTCCCCCTTGGTCAACGACCAATGGGTGGCTTTGGAAACAGTGATTGATGAAGGCACGGTGCGTAAAATTATTCCGGCCCTGAAAGAAGCTGGGGCTGAAGGTATCATTGAATACTCTCTCAACAAGCTGATCTATTAAGGAAGGCTCATATGCCCTGCGGTAGAAAAAGAAAATTAATCAAGATCCGGACCCACAAGCGTAAAAAATTACGCAAAGCCTTACGCCATCTCAAAAAGAGAGCCACCCGTTAATTTTGTCCCGCTGGTCTGTAGGACAAACAGCGGGACTCTGTTGGAGGAGGCGTGTATGTTTCGGGGGCAAGGCCTATTTGCGATGAGGATGGTATTATTCTTCTCGCTGTTGGCGGTCGCAAGCCCTTGCTATGCTTGGGGAGAGTCTGTGGATTCAAAGGCCCGGGCACTGGCACATTATATCATGGCTGTTTGCCATGATTTAAACGGTGAAACTGACCAGGCCATCAATGAATATAAAAATTCTGTAAAATTTGACCCGTTGGAAGCGGCCCCCAGATTAAAACTGGGGGCTTATTATTTGCGCTTGGACGAGCTGAGTAAAGCCGTTCTCCAGTTAAAAGCAGTGACCCGTATTTCCCCAGAGGAAGCCCCCGCGCATTATTTGCTGGCTGACATTTATACATCCGAACATAAATTTGATTTGGCAGCCTCGGAATATGAAAGCATCCTTAAGAATGCCCTCCCTGATGATCCTGCCAATACGGACGCGTATATGTATTTAGGCCAGCTTTATTATGCAAAAGAAAATTATCCGCTGGCAAAAGAGCAATTTTTGAAAGTGTTGAAGTTTGACCCAAACAATACTACCGCTCTTTATCTTTTAGGGTCCGTATGGGTGGACAGTAATGATTCTGTTAAGGCCATCGAGGCCTTCCGCAAGGTATTGCAAATTGATCCGGAAAACTCCGAGGCGCTTAATTCTTTGGCCTATATGTATGCCGAGGGCAATGTCCATTTAGACGAAGCCATCAGGATGGTCCGCAAAGCCATAGAGATAGATCCTGCCAATGGCGCTTATTATGACAGTTTGGGATGGGTGCTTTACAAAAAGGGAATGTACCAGGAAAGCTTGATGGCTTTGCAGAAAGCCCAAAATTATATTGAAGATGAGGTCCTTTATGACCATATCGGTGATGTTTATAAGGCATTAAAGCAATACGCCCAGGCCCGTCAATATTGGCGAAAGTCACTGGATTTGGATCCCCACCAGATTTCAGTCCAGCAGAAAATAAAAGGATCAGAGAAATGGATCGCCTCGCAGTCTTCTCACCGGCTAAATTAAATCTCGTCCTGGATGTTTTGGGAAAAAGGCCTGATGGTTTTCATGAATTGAGGACCGTTTTTGAGCGCATCAGCCTGGCCGACCAAATCATCTTGAAGCGTACCAAGAGCGGAAAGATGCGTATTAATTGCGCTCATCCCCAGGTCCCGCTTTCGTCACGGAATTTAGCCCTTAAGGCGGCCCTGATGCTGGCCCAAGATTTTTCTATTTCAGAAGGCCTGGATATAAATATTATAAAAAATATACCCGTGGCCGCGGGCCTGGCCGGCGGTTCCAGCAATGCGGCGGCTGTTTTAGGGGGTTTAAACCGATTGTGGCAATTAGGCTTGAACAAGGCCCAATTGGCCAATTACGCGGCCCGTTTAGGCAGTGATGTGCCTTTCTTTTTATATGATCTTTCCTATGCCTTAGGCACTGGGCGCGGGGAGCTTATCAGGCCTTTGGCCATCAGGACGAAATTATGGCATCTGCTTGTGACACCTCGGGTTAAAATGTTAACAAAAGATGTTTTTACCCGTCTTAAATTAAGTTTGACAAACAAAAAGGATAATGTTAATATTTTGCTTCCCTTTTTAAGAAAAGGGGATTTAACAGGGCTGGCAGGGGCTTTGTCCAATGATCTAGAGCCTGCTATTTTGTCGCTGAGGCCTGATTTTATTCATTTAAAGAAGAAATTACTCGACGCTGGAGCCATGGGTGTCTGTTTTTCCGGCAGCGGCCCGTCGGTTTTTGCTTTAGCTGAGTCGCAAAAACACGCTTTGAACCTCCGGGCACGATTGGACAAGCGTTATACTCAAAGCTTCGTGGTGAGCACACTGTAGTTTTACTGCCCGGTGGTGTAATGGTAGCACCCGAGAATTTGGATCTCGTTGTTCAGGTTCGAGTCCTGGCTGGGCAATTAAGATATGAGTCATTTTAAAGCGATTATTTTGGCGGCGGGCAAGGGTACGCGGATGAAGTCCGCGATCCCTAAAGTTTTGCATAAAATTTGCGGCAGGCCAATGTTGGAATATGTTTTGGACATTACAAAAGCCTTGAGTTCTTTGTCAACGTATGTGGTGGTGGGGCATGGGGCCTCCAAAGTGATGGAGGCTGTTGGCGATGGTGTCACTTTCGTTAAACAGGACCGGCTGCTTGGCACGGCGGATGCGGTCAACCGTTGTGCTCCTTATTTAAAAAGTTATCAGGGGACAATCTTGGTCCTTTGCGGGGACACACCCTTATTGTCCAAAGATATCGTGGCGGCCCTGTTAAAACAGCATCATCGCGCCAAGGTCTCCGCGACGGTGTTGACGGCGATCATCGATGACCCCAAAGGTTATGGACGCATCGTGCGTGGCGCCTCGGGGGACATTACAGCCATCCGGGAGCAGAAAGATGCGTCCGGGGCTGAAGATAAGATTAAAGAAATCAATGTCGGCGTGTATTGTTTTAACGCGAAAGATTTATTTGAAATTTTAAAGAAGGTCAAGCAGAACCCCTTAAAACAAGAATTTTACTTAACGGATGTCATTGAATTATCATTGGCGCAAGGAAAAAATATCGGGACCTTTACAACCAAGGATGAGACGGTCGCCTTCGGGATCAATACCAGGGAAGATTTAGCCCAAGCTCAAGCGATTATCCGGCAGCGGATTTTATCCAAGCATATGTTAGCAGGGGTGACGATCGTGGATCCTCTGACAACCTTTATTGAAAGTAATGTTAAAATCGGCAGGGACACAATCATCCATCCCATGACAGTGATCCACGCGGATGTGCGCATCGGTAAAAATTGCAGCATTGGCCCTTCGAGCCGTTTACGTCCGGGGACCAGGATCAGCGACGGTGTAGAAATAGGTAATTTTACGGAAGTTTCACGCTCAATCCTGGGGACAGGGGTTGTTCAAAAACATTTTTCGTTTTTAGGGGATGCATCGGTCGGTAAAGGGACAAATATTGGTGCCGGTGTAGTCACAGCGAATTACGATGGTAAGAACAAAAATAAAATTGTTATCGGTCCCGGTGCCTTTATCGGTTCAGATGCGATTTTAGTGGCGCCCAATAAAATTGGCGCCAGGGCCATGGTCGGCGCCGGTTCAGTGGTGGCCCGTGGAAAAAATATCCCAGCCGGAATGCTGGCTGTCGGCACCCCGGCACGGGTGATCAAAAAGAGAGATTAAAAAATATATGAGTAAATTATCGGTCTTAGGCGGCAATGCAAACCCTGCCCTGACAGCGGAGATCTGCCAGAAGCTGGGGATCAAACAGACCGAAGTTTTTGTCGGGCGTTTCAGCGAAGGCGAGATCCGCGTGCATATCAGGGAAAATATCCGCGGGCAGGATGTTTTTATCGTCCAGCCGACCTGCCCCGCGGTCAACGACAATCTGATGGAGCTTTTGATCTTGATCGACGCTGTGCGCCGCGCTTCCGCGGACAGGATCACGGCTGTCATCCCGTATTACGGCTACGCGCGCCAGGACCGCAAGGACCAGCCGCGGGTGCCGATCACGGCCAAGCTTGTGGCTAACCTCATCGTCGCGGCCGGTGCCAACCGTGTTTTGACGATGGATTTGCATGCCAGCCAGTTGCAAGGGTTTTTTGATATACCGGTCGACCATTTGTATGCCATCAATGTTTTGTCGGAATATTTTAAAGAACGGCAGATCGGGGATTTGGTCATCGTTTCACCGGATGTGGGCGGCATTAAAATGGCCCGGGCCTATGCCAAGCGTTTAAACGCGGGCTTGGCCATCGTGGACAAACGGCGCATGTCGCCGGAGAAAACCGAGGTCATGCATATATTGGGCGAAGTCAAGGACAAGAATGTGGTGATGGTCGATGATATCATTGCCACGGCAGGTTCTTTAGTGGATGCGGTCACAGCCCTCAAGAGTTCCGGGGCCAAAGGCATTTACGCGGCCGCAAGCCATGGGGTATTGTCCGGTCCGGCCAAGGAGAGGATTACCAATTGCAAGGAATTGCTGGAAGTGGTGATCACCAACAGCATTCCTTTAAAAGACGGGCCTTTAAACCCTAAAATCAAACAATTGTCGATAGCTCCACTTTTGGCCGAGGCCATTGCCCGCACCCATAACGCGGAGTCTATCAGCAGTTTATTCGAAGAAATCAGAAATTGACACCGACGTAATGTCGGTGTCATCCCTTCGCTTTGCTCAGGGCAGGCTCTGAGCCTAAAAGCGAAGGATCTCAACTAAGTGAGGAAATAAAATGGAACAAATTAATTTTGACGTTCAAGTCAGGAAAACCACAGGGTCGGCAAAGTCCCGTCAAATGCGCCGTTTAAATTTGATCCCTGGGATCGTTTACGGAGGAGATTCCAAGCCAACAGTGATCCAGGCTGACCGTAAGGCCTATGACCGCATTTACCGCCAGCACGCCGGGGAAAGCCTGATCTACCATCTGAATTTGGTCGATGGGGACAAGAAAGTCTCCGATTTTCCGGCCATCATCAAGGATGTGCAGCTGCATCCGGTCACCGATGAGGTCATCCATATCGATTTTAACCGTATCTCCCTCGATAAAGAAATTGAAATTAAAGTCAAGATCCTAGTCAAGGGCGAGCCGGTGGGTGTCAAGCGCGACGGCGGTACCCTGGAGCATTTGATGTGGGAGTTGGATGTTATTTGTTTGCCGACGAATATCCCCCACCATTTGGAAGCGGACGTAACGGATTTAGGCGTGCATGATTCCATCCACGTCAAGGATTTGGTATTGCCTGAGGGTGTGCGCACCAAGCATGACCCGGAATCGGTCGTGATCACCATCGCCGGATCCATGCGTGAAGAAACCGCCACTACTCCGGCAGAAGGTGAAGCCGCAGCCGCGGGTTCTGAACCTGAAGTATTGAAGGAAAAGAAGAAGGAAGAAGGGGCTGATGCCGCTGCAGGCAAGGCCGGTGGACAGGCTGCCGGAGCTGCCAAAAAGGCCGATGGGGCCAAGAAGGATGATGCTAAAAAGTGACGTTCAACAAAATGTTGAACGTCATCCTGAGCCAACTGGCGAAGGATCTTAGAGATTCTTCGCTTCGCTCAGAATGACGCAATGAAAAAATTAATAGTAGGTCTCGGAAATCCAGGTCCGCAATATGCATGGACCCGTCACAATTTAGGTTTTCTGGTCCTGGAAACTTTAGTGAAGCAACGCAAGGCCAAGGGACGTATTTCCGCGGGCAATCATGGGATGCTTTCTAAAGTAACAATCGCAGATGTTGAATGTTCTTTGTTGATGCCGATGACCTTTATGAATAATTCAGGATTGTCTGTCAAGAAAACCCTCGACAAACAAGGCTTCGGGACGGAAGATATCCTGGTCATTTGCGATGATTTGTCCCTTACTTTTGGGAATTTGCGCCTGCGGCCTTCGGGTTCAGCCGGAGGCCATAATGGGTTAAAATCCATTATCCAGGATTTAGGGTCAAATCAATTCGCCCGCCTGCGTTTGGGTATTGGCAGGCCCCCAGGTGCGGCTGATACGGTCGATTATGTTTTAGCGAATTTCACCCCGGTGGAGAAAAAGGCCTTACCGGATTTTATAAATCATGCACTAGACTGCGTCACAAGCTGGGTGACCGAAGGTGCGGAAGTTGCAATGAACACGTTTAACTAGAAAACGAGGAAAAAGTAATGAACAAGTATGAATTAGTTTATATCGTCAACGCGCACGCGCCGCAAGGCACCAAGGACGAAATCGCCAAACAGGTGGCGGATTCCCTGGCTAAAACCGAGATTAAGCTGGTCAACAGCCAACTGTGGCTGGACCGTCATAAAATGAGCTTTCCCATCGATAAAATCGGAGAAGGCAGCTATTATCTCTTGAACCTTGAAGCTAAAAGTTCCAGTGTTGCCAAATTGCAAGGCATCCTGCGCATCAATGAACAGATACTGCGCTTTTTGACCGTTAAAGTAGATGCCCAGAAGGTTAAAAAGTAGGCATCAATCCTTAAGATTTGATGGAGGATCTATGGCTAGTTTAAATAAAGTTTTGTTGATCGGAAATTTGACCAAAGACCCGGAATTGCGCTATACGCCCAATGGCACGGCCGTGACAAATTTACGCATTGCCGTTAACCGTAAATTTAAGGACCGCACCGGCGAGTTAAAAGAAGACACCTGTTTTATAACCGTGACGGCGTGGGACAAGCAGGCGGAGATTTGCAACCAGTATTTGCAAAAAGGCAAGGCGGTTTTTGTTGAAGGTATTTTACAAAGCCGTTCCTGGGAAACCGGTGATGGCCAGAAACGCAGCACCATTGATGTGCGCGCGGAGAGGATTCAATTTTTGGGAGGACCTGTTAAAGCCGAAGGAACGGGGAATAATGAACCAGCGGCCAAAGATGCCGGAGACCAAGACACAGTGATATCTCCGGAAGATATAGCTTGGGAGGAGTAAAAGAATGGAAAGAAAATTTACCAAAAAACGCCCCACCGATAGAAAGCCTTTTAAAAAAGACGGCGATAATAACAGCTTCGGTGGCAGGGGAGGCAATGATGGGGCCCGTCGCAGTCCGCGGCCCCCGCGCATGTCCATCCCCAAGGGCACGGAGATCAATTTTAAGAACATCGCCTTTTTACAAAAATGTTTGACCGAACGCGGAAAATTATTTTCGCGCCGGCTGACCAGTGCCAATGCCACTCAACAGCGCCAGATCACCGTGGCCGTTAAGCTTGCCCGTTTTTTGGGCCTATTGCCGGTGGGATCTGCTAAAAGAAAGTGACGTTCAATATAATGTTGAACGTCATGCCTTCAGCCAACTGGCGAAGGATCTTAATAAATTTAAAGATTCTTCGCTTCGCTCAGAATGACAGTAATAAAGACAAGGAAAAATATGAACATTATTCTCATGGAAAATGTGGAAAAATTAGGACAGGTCGGCGATGTCGTTAAGGTTAAAAACGGTTACGCGCGCAATTATTTATTGCCCCGTCAATTGGGCATGCCCGCGACCACCGGCAATATCAAGCGCATTGAAAAAGAAAAATCCAAACGTTTAGCCATCTACGAAGCGGAGAAACAAGAAGCCCAGCAAAAGTGTGAGATTTTAAACAAGGTTTCCCTGACCATTGCCGCGGAAGTCAATGATTTAGACAAGCTTTACGGGGCGGTTTCAGAAACTGAAATCCTCCATGCCCTGGAAGCGGAAGGCCATAAGGTCGATAAAAAGTCCCTGGTCCTTGAGAAGCCGGTCGATGATTTAGGCATTTTTGAAATCGGCGTCAAACTCCATCCGCAAGTGATAGCCAAGATCCGCTTGTGGGTCACGAAAAAAAGCTAAAATATGGAAACAGGCATAAGGGTGCCACCCCAGAATATCGACGCTGAAAAAGCGGTCTTGGGGGCGATGATGATTTCCGAAGAAGCTATCGGGGTGTCCATTGAACACCTGGATAGCTTCTATTTTTATGAGACCGCCCACCAGAAGATCTTTGACGCGGTGCGGGAGCTGTATTCCGAACGCAAAAGGGTGGACATCATCACCCTTTCAGACTGGCTTAAAAACACCGGGCAGCTGGAGAATTTAGGCGGCCTGTCTTATTTGTCCCAGTTGGCTGATTTTGTCCCTACCGCGGCCAACGCGCAATATTACGTCGACATCGTCAAGGAAAAGGGCATCCAGCGGCAGCTCATTAAAAATGCCACGGAAATCATTTCCAAAAGTTATAGTGTGAACGTCGACATCGATGAATTGGTTGACAGGGCCGAACAATTGATTTTTGAGATCGCCGATGCCAAGCAAAAACAGCAGGCCGTGCACATCAAGGACATTATCAAGGGTACTATTGAAAATATTGACCTTTTATACCAGCACAAAAAATCCATCACCGGTGTCCCGACGGGATTCACGGATTTTGACAGCAAAACTTCAGGTCTGCAAAAGTCAGATTTGATCATCATCGCGGGACGCCCCTCCATGGGCAAAAGTGCTTTTGCCGTATCCATCGCCGAGAACGCCTGCCTGATGCACCAGATCCCGGTGGCCATTTTTTCCCTTGAAATGTCCAAGGAACAGTTAGTCCAGCGCATGCTCTGTTCCCAGGCCCAGGTGGATGCCCACAAGGTCCGCACCGGGTTTCTTTCACCCTCGGACTGGCCCTTGCTCACCAAGGCAGCCGGCCGCCTGTCGAACGCGCCCATCTTCATTGATGATACCCCGGCCATTTCCATGCTGGAGTTGCGTGCCAAGGCCCGGCGCTTAAAAGCCGCCCAAAACATAGGCCTGGTGATCGTGGATTATTTGCAATTGATGCAGGGGCATACCAAAACAGAAAGTCGCCAACAGGAAATTTCAGAAATCTCCCGGTCCCTGAAAGCTTTAGCGCGAGAGCTGGGCGTTCCGTTGATCGCCATCAGCCAGTTGTCACGCGCGGTGGAAAGCCGCCAGGACCATCGCCCGCAGCTCTCCGACCTGCGGGAATCCGGGGCCATCGAACAGGACGCGGATGTGGTCGTGCTTTTGATGCGCGAGGAATATTATAATCCGACCGATGAAAACCGCGGCATTGCCGAGGCCATTATTGCCAAACAGCGTAATGGTCCCACCGGCTCGGTAAAAATGAAATTCTTTAAGGAATATGTTAAATTTGTAAACCTGGAAATGGCCCATCACGGGCAATGAAATATTCTCAAAGGTGGTTGACAGCCTAATTCACAGAATCTATAATTGACCCATGCTAAAAAATAAAACTTGTAAGTTTGCTTTAATTGTCCTTTGCGTGCTTTTATTAGAAACAAAAATTATCTATGCTCAAGCAGTTACGAATAATTCCAGCAGTAATGAAACCAACGCGGCGCTGCAAGCGCCCCTGCAGGCCCAGCAGCCCATGCCTGAAGCGGCCCCCACCGCTAAGATCGTTAAAGCCATTGATATCCAGGGCAATAAATCCATCGGTATCGCCCAAATTTTAGCCAGGATCAAGACCCGAGTCGGAGAAGAATATCAGGACGCGGTGGTGAGTGATGATTTAAAACGCCTGTACAATACCGGGCATTTTTCCGATGTGCAAATTGACCATGAAGATTTGGATGATGGTTATAAAGTGATCGTAAGATTGAAGGAAAAGCCCATTGTCGATGAAATAACTTTTTCTAAAATCCGTTATTTTGACAAACATTTCCTGCTCAATAAAATGAAAACAAAGAAGGATAAGTTCCTGGATAATAAGACAGTTAAGGACGACATTAATACGATTGAAGACCTATACAAGAAAAAAGGCCTGACGCAGATAAAGGTGGATGTGGAAAGCTTCATTGATGACACCACCAATAAGGCCAGCCTGCATTTTATTATCCGCGAAGGTTTCAAGGTCAAGATCAAGAGGATCTATGTTTATGGGAATACCGCCTATCCGGACAGTAAAATCATCAAGGTGATGAAGTCCCGCTGGGCATGGGTCTTTGGTTCAGGGCTCCTGAAAGAAGATGTTTTAACAGAAGACATGACAGCCATACAGTCTTTTTATGAACAAAACGGCTTTTTAGACACCAAGGCCACCTACCAGGTTGAGCCTTTGTACCAGGGGATGGTGAATGTGAATGTCACCATTCAAGAAGGCAGGCGTTATTACGTGGGTGATGTCAGCTTTTTGGGCAATGCCATCCTTTCCGATTATGAGATCAAAAGCCATCTTAAGAACTTAAAGGAAGGTAATTTCTTCAGCCATGAAAAAATGGAGGATGACGTTTCTAATATCCGTGAGGCATATTTTGACCACGGTTATATTTCCGCCCTTGTTGAAGAAGCGACGTCATTTAATACCGAGACAGGCAAGGTCGACGTTAAGATCAGTATCAAGGAAGGGAAATTGATTTATATCAATAAGATCAAGATACAAGGCAACGCGCATACGCGGGACATTGTCATCCGCAGGGAGTTGCGCATGTATCCGGGCGATCAATTTGACGGCACTAAATTACGTTTATCCAAACAGCGGCTGAAAGATTTGGGTTACTTTGAAGATGTCGGGTATGATATTGAAGACACCGACCAGGAAGACCTTAAGGATTTGGTCGTGCAGGTCAAAGAAGCCAAGACAGGCTCTTTCTCCTTTGGCGGCGGTTACAGCACGGTCGACAGATTGATCGGGTTTGTGGAAGTCGAACAAAAGAATTTTGACATCACCAACTGGTCATCCTTTACCGGTGGCGGCCAGGATTTACGCCTGCGTGCCCAGATCGGTTCCAGCCAGCGCAATTTCTTGTTGAGTTTCACCGAACCGTGGCTATTTGACCATCCGATTTCCGCTGGATTTGACGCGTATTTGACGGAAAATCTTAAGGACGGCTCCACCGGGTATGCCTATGACCAGAAAACCATCGGCGGGGATTTGCGTTTGGGCAAAAGCTTTAATGATAATCTTTCCGTTGGATCGGTTTATCGCCTGGAACATATAAATATCAGTAATCTGGATTCGGGTGTGTCTGCGGCATTGGCTGAACAAGAGGGAAACAGCTTGGTCAGTTCCCTGGGCTTTAGTGTCACGAACGATTACCGCGACAGCAAATTGTCTCCCACCTCGGGCTGGATCGTTACCAATAACGCGGACTTGGCCGGCGGACCTTTGGGCGGGGACAAGAATTTTTACCGCTTGCAAACCAGCGGGGAATATTACTATCCGATAAAATTCAATGGGGTGACAACGGTGCTCGAGGTCAGCGGCCGCACCGGTATTGTCCAGTCTTACCCGAACACGCCCGATGTGCCTATTTTTGAGCGTTATTTTACCGGTGGGCAGGATACTATCCGTGGGTATGATGAACGCACCGTGGGCCCGCTTGATCCAAATACGAATGATGCCATCGGCGGGGACGCCTTATTGCTGGGCAGTGTCGAGTATACCGTGCCCATCATTGAAATCATTAAAGGGGCTGTATTTTTCGATACAGGTAATGTCTGGGACAAGGTGCGCAATTACGGCACCGGCGGACTTAAGTCAGGCACCGGTGTTGGGTTGCGTGTCAAAACACCCATCGGCCCTATTAAATTGGACTATGGTATTCCTTTAAACAGTGAACCGGGTCAAAGTAAGAAGAGCGGCAAATTTTATTTTAGTGTCAGCCGCGGGTTTTAGAGTTTAATAGCATAAACAGGAGGAGATGATATGAAAGCGTTCAAGGTATTGGGTTTAGCGGCGATGTTCGTAACGATGGCAACCGGGATGTCCATGGCTGATGGCCTGAAAATTGCCTATGTGGATTTAAGCAAGGTCTTTGACGGCTACCAGAAAACAAAAGAATTCGACGCAGTTTTGCAAAGCGAAGGCGAAGCGTTCCAGAAAGAACGTGACGCGATGGTCCAAAAAATCCAGGATGCCCAGAGCAAGCTGGATTTGATGAAAGACACCGAGAAGGCGGCCATGCAGGCGGACATTGAAAAACAAAAAAATGACGTGGTGGCCTATGACAAAGAGAAGCGCACGGAATTAGCCAAGAGGCGCGATGATAAAGTGCGTGAGATCTTGACGGAGATCCAGGGCATTGTCAGTGATCTGGCTAAAAAGCAAGGCTACACCTATGTTTTAAACGACCGTGTGATGATTTACGGCGACCCGACGGCCAATATCACCGATGAGGTGATGAAGACTTTAAATGACAGTTACAAGAAGTAATTTATCCGTCATGCAGATGAGCGTGTCTGACATCTCCCAATTGGTCAAGGGAGAGTTGATCGGGGAGGGTGGATCATTAGTCAGCGGTTTTTCCGGGATTAAAGAAGCCAAAAAAAATGAACTGACATTTTTGAGCAATCCCAAATATGAGCCATTGCTCCGAGACACCCAGGCAGGTGTCATCCTTGTTCCCCGGCAGATTTCGTGTCCGGGGAAAACTCTTATTAGGGTTGATAACCCTTCCTTAAGTTTTACCCAGGTGGTCAATCATTTCTTAAAAGACGCGCCTGATTATTTGCCGCGAGGTATCCATCCAACGGCCGTTATTGCTCACGGCGCCAAGCTGGCCGCTGGTGTGGCTGTTGGCGCGCACACGATCATTGAAGATGGGGCCATCATTTCAGAAGGATGCGTGATTTACGGCAACTGTTATATAGGGCATGAAGTCCATTTGGGCAAAAATTGCCTGGTTTATCCTCAGGTAGTTTTGCGTGAAAAAGTTTCAGTGGGAAACCGTGTGATTATTCACAGCGGCACGGTCATTGGCAGCGATGGTTTTGGTTATGTCACGGTTGACGGCAAGCACCTGAAGATCCCGCAAATCGGTTCTGTGCTCATCGAAGATGATGTGGAGATCGGCGCCAATGTCACCATCGACCGTGCGCGTTTCGATAAAACGATCATCGGTGAGGGGACAAAAATTGACAATTTAGTCCAAATAGCCCACAATGTCACCATCGGCAAGCACTGTTTTGTGGTCGCCCAATCAGGCATTGCCGGCAGCACAAAATTAGGTAATTATGTCATTCTAGCAGCCCAATCAGGGCTGGTGGGCCATATAGAAATCGGCGAAGGCGCCATCGTCACCGCCCAATCCGGTGTGAGCAAGTCCATTAAAGCGGGTGAACAAGTCTTCGGCTCCCCCGCCGTACCTATTAAAGCCGCATTCAGAAATAACGCCCATATCCAAAGGCTTGATAAGTACGTGGAGACGATCAAAGATTTAAAGAAGCGGATCGAAGAGCTAGAGAAAAGATCATAATAAAAAGTGTCATTCCCGCGAAAGCGGGAATCCAGTGCGCGAATATTGCTATCGTCGCTAACGGATAAATTTATTGCTTCTTGCTCCTGGTCATTTTTTTAACGTCAAAAATTTTCTGTTTTTTCGGTGGCTGAACAACTCGCCATGAACCCCTCTGTGGTTCATGGCTCAAACAAGTTCAGCCATCCCTCTGCGCCAAGAAGCATGGCGCAAAGGGATTCCCGAAAAAACAAAAAATTTTTGACTAAAAATGACAAGTCGCTGCGAAACAATAAATTTATCCGTTAGCGACACTAGTATTAGCAAGCTGTGCTGACATTCAGGGTGGGCCGGCAATAATGCAGAAACCGTTCCTTTAATAGGACGTAATGTAAAAAAACCTGGGACACTTTGAATTATTAGAATTTAATTCTAATACTTATTATATGTCTGCATTTTAAGGTATTAATTTGTTCTTTTGAGTGCACAAAGCTTATTAGGATGGGTGCGTAAATGCTATGTATGCGGCACAATAAGGAATTTTTCGCCAAATGTATGCGAGGATTTACATCAAAAATGTTCCAAATGAAAAGATACTATAGAACATTTTTGATGTAAACCGAAGCATACGGCGAAAATATTCCGTGCCGCATACATAGCATTTACGCACCCATCCTGGGCACTGTTCTAAGGAGCGAAAAAGAACAAATTAATACCTTAAAATGCGTGAACATGATATAAAATGAGAAAATAAACTATGAAGCAAAAGACAATTAAAAATTCAGTAACACTTTCCGGCATCGGCTTGCACACCGGCAAAGCTGTGCGCATGACGATCAAGCCGGCAGGGGACAATGCGGGGATTTCATTTACGCGCGTTGACCTGCCCGGTAAACAACCGGTCAAGGTCATGGCCGCCAACGCGGTGATGGATGAGAAGGTCACGCGTTGCACGGCGATTGAATCTCAGGGTGTGCGTATTTATACCATTGAGCATTTAATGGCGGCTTTAAATGGCCTGGGCATTGATAATGTGACCGTAGAGCTTGATGCCGAAGAGCTTCCGGGCATGGATGGCAGCAGCCTGGAATTTTTAAAGGCCTTAGAGCAAGCAGGATCCATCGAGCAGCAAGCTGATAAAAATATTTTTGTCATTCAAGAACCAATAGTCGTTTCTAATAAAAAATCGACGATGGTGATAGTGCCGCAAGACCATTTAAGTGTTTCTTATACGCTGGATTATGACCACCCCTTATTGCGTTCCCAATTTTATTCACAATCCATTGATTTAGCTGGCTTTTCCAAAGAGTTGGCGCCTGCCCGAACCTTTTGCCTGGAGTCTGAAGCTGATGAAATTAGACGCCAAGGATTGGCCAAGGGTGCTAATTATCAAAATACCCTGGTGATGTCATCCCAAGGTCCTATGGAGAATACCTTGCGCTTCCCTGATGAATGCGCGCGCCACAAGGTCTTGGATATCGTCGGGGATTTATTTTTATTAGGGTATCCTGTTAAAGGGGCTGTCTATGCCACTAAAAGCGGGCATGCCTTAAACAGGGCCTTGGTTAAGAAGATTGATGCCCAGCGTCATAAACACACATCAGCGTCTTTTACAACTCAGTCCTCCGGGGCAGGGGGGCGGGTTTTTAATATCAACGATATTATGAGAATTTTGCCTCACCGTTATCCTTTTTTGTTTGTGGACCGTGTCATTGAGATAGAGCAGGGTAAAAAAGGGATAGGGATCAAGAATGTAACGGCCAATGACGGCTTTTTCCAGGGTCATTTCCCCCAAAAACCGGTGATGCCGGGTGTTATCATGGTTGAAGCCATGGCCCAGACCGCGGGAGTTGTATTATTGACCAGCGGGGTACATAATGGTAAAGTAGCATTGTTCATGTCAATATCAGAAGTGAAATTTCGCAAGATTGTCTATCCTGGAGATCAATTGCTCCTGGAAGTTGAGATCATCCGCGATCGTGAGCGCACCGCGCATGTCAAAGGGGTGGGGCGTGTTGAAGGGGAAGTGGCCATCGAAGCCGAAATGATGTTTTCTTATACAGAGGCCCATTATTTAAACAGTTAATGTATGACTCATACAATCCACAAAACCGCTATTGTCGCTGAATCAGTCAAGCTTGGGAAGAATGTGAACATCGGTCCCTACACGGTCATTGAGGGGGCGGTGAGCTTGGGTGATGATGTCACCATTGGCGCCCATTGTGTCATTGAAGGGCATACCACCATCGGGGATGGGTGCCATGTCTTCACCGGGGCCGTCATCGGTTCTCCACCGCAGGACAGGAAGCATCAAAAGACAGATAAAGTTTTTTTGAATATCGGTACTAACAATGTATTTCGTGAATATGTCACCGTCAATCCCGGAACCATCGAAGGCGGAGGAGAAACCCGCATCGGGGACAATAATTTGTTTATGGCCTGCTCTCATGTGGCCCATGACTGTACAATTGGTAATGACTGTGTCCTGGCCAATTATGTGGGGCTTTCCGGGCATGTGACCATTGAAGACCGGGCGGTGATTGGCGGTTTGACCGGTGTCCATCAATATGCCAGGGTCGGGTACTTATCGATGATCGGCGGCTGTTCCAAGGTCAACCAGGATGTTCCGCCGTTTTCATTGGTGGATGGCAATCCTGCCCGCCTTAGGGGATTAAATATAGTGGGATTAAAGCGCGCGGAGATCCCTTCCTTAAGTCAACGGGCCTTGCGCAGTGCTTTTAAAATACTATTTAATTCCGGGTTAAACCGCAGTAATGCCGTCCTTCAGGTCAAAGAACAGTTAAACGGATTGGCTGAAATCCATAGGGTCATCGAATTTATCCAGACATCCAAACGTGGCATCTCCTAATTTAAAAATCATCGGCCTTATCGCAGGTAACAGGCAATTTCCATTTCTTTTTGCCAGGGCGGCGCGTGATCAGGGGTACACCATTGTCGCGGCAGGTATTGTGGGGGACACGTCCCCGTTTTTATATTTTTCCGTCGATAAATTCCAATATTTCAAAGTCGGCGAATTAAAGAAACTATTTGGGTATTTTCAAAAGAATTCTGTTGAGCAAGTAATCATGGCCGGCCAGGTCAATCAGGACAATTTGTTTAATCCTGCTGTTCAATTAGATAAAGAGTTTCAAGCCCTGCGTGACGCCCTGCATGACCGCAAGGCGGACACCATTTTTACGGCGGTGGCGGACCGGTTAGACAAAGAAGGCATGACCCTGCTTGATTCCACTTTTTTACTAAAAAAATATTTAGCACCCCGGGGAACCTTGACCAAACGCGGGCCCACCGTTGGTGAATTAAAAGACATTGATTTTGGGCTTACTATTGCCAAACTTATGGGTGGCATTGATATCGGGCAGACGGTGGTGGTCAAAGAAAAAGCCATTGTGGCCATTGAAGCCATGGAAGGCACTGACCTGACAATTGCCCGGGGGGCAGCGATCGCCCGCCAAGGCGCTGTCGTGGTTAAAACTTCCAAGCCCGCCCAAGACAATCGCTTTGACGTCCCGGTCATTGGCCCGCGCACCATCCAAACCATGGCCAAACACAAAGCCGCCTGCCTGGCCATCGAGGCCGGCAAGACCCTGATCATCGATCGTGAAAAAACCGTCAATTGGGCGAATCAAGCAGGCATTTGTTTGCTTGCGACATAGAGGAGAAACTCATGCTTCATGTTAATCGCAGGATCAAGGATATGTTAGGATCAACGACGCTGGCCATCACGGCCCGCGCCAAGGAATTGGCGGCCCAGGGGCATGATGTGGTTAATTTTGCCGCCGGTGAGCCTGATTTTGATACGCCGGATTTTATTAAGAAAGCCGGCATCAAGGCCATTGAAAGCGGCATGACCAAATACACCCCGTCCATCGGGACCCAGGAATTGCGCGAGGCCATCGCCGCTAAATTTCAAAAAGACAATGGGCTTGCCTATAAGGCCAATCAAATCGTGGTTTCCTGCGGGGCCAAGCATTCCTTGTTTAATATCATCCAGGTTTTGATCGACGATGGGGATGAGGTCATTTTTCAAGCGCCCTATTGGGTGAGCTACCCTGAAATGGCCAAAGCCGCGGGTGGCAAGTCTGTCATTATCCCAACGGGCAGCGCCACAGGGTTTAAGATCACACCGGATTTATTACAAAAGTATATCACGCCGAAAACTAAAATTTTGATCATCAATTCACCCTCCAACCCAACGGGCGTGATGTATCACAAAGATGAGCTGGCCCGGCTCGCTGAAATTTGCGTGGCCCATAAGATTTATGTGATTAGTGATGAAATCTACGAAAAATTGATCTATGATACTAATGAATTTAGTTCGATCGCTTCATTGGGCCGGGAGATCTTTGACTTGACACTGACGGTCAATGGTGTTTCTAAAGCCTATGCCATGACCGGCTGGCGTATCGGTTACGCGGCAGGGCCTTTGGAGATCATGGAGTATATCAAAAAATACCAGGACCATTCGACTTCAAATCCAACATCGATCAGCCAGGCCGCGGCCATGGAAGCTTTGAAAGCTTCGCAAGAGTCCATTGATCAAATGTGCCAGGTATTCAAAAAGCGCCGTGATCTGATGCTGCAATGCTTAGACCGTGTCCCGCAACTTTCCTATATACGCCCGGAAGGTGCTTTTTACGTTTTTTGTGATTTTTCAAAGGTAGGCGATGCGGCCCTGATTGCCAAGCAAATGCTGGATGAAGTCAAGGTGGCTGGAATCCCTGGGGAAAGTTTTGGAGCTCCAAATTATATAAGGTTTAGTTTTGCCACCTCGGACGCCCGTATTCAAGAAGGTATTGCACGGGTGGCCAAGTGGATTGATAACTTACCCCGCCGCTAGTCGTTAACGACTGGCGGGGCCAATCAAGCTTCTTTTTTAAAGGTATAACAGGCAGATGGAAAAAATCCCAATTCTACGTGACCTTCTTTTATTGACCATCCAGGAAGGTGCTTCTGATCTGCACTTGACTGAAAAGTCACCGCCGATTTTTCGTATTGACGGGCGATTGGTCGCGCTTAAGGCCGAGGCATTCAACCGTGACCAGATCCAGGAGATGATCTACAGCATCCTCTCCGATACCCAGAAAGCCAAATTCGAAGAAGAAAAGGAGCTGGATTTTTCCCTGGCATTGACCGGTTTGGACCGTTTCCGCGTGAATGTGCACATCCAGCGCGGTTCCGTCGAGGCGGCCTTCCGCCGCATTTCTTTATTTATCCCTTCCATGGAAGAGTTGCAGTTGCCGCCGGTGATTTCAGACCTGGCGCGTAAGCAAAATGGCCTGGTCCTGGTCACCGGCCCCACAGGGACAGGCAAAACCACGACCTTGGCGTCCATCATCAATCTAATCAATTCCGAGCGTACCTGTGTCATCATGTGCATTGAAGACCCTATTGAATATATTTTTACGAATAATAAATCCGTTATCAAGCAGCGCGAGGTGCACCGCGATACCAATTCCTTTGCTGAAGCGCTCAAACGCTGCCTGCGCCAGGACCCGGATGTGATTGTGGTGGGGGAAATGCGTGATTTGGAAACGATTTCAACGGCCTTGACAGCGGCGGAAACAGGGCATTTGGTTTTAGCGACCGTCCACACCCCTGATGCCCCGCAGACCATTGAACGCATCATCGATGTTTTTCCACCCTATCAGCAGCAGCAGGTCCGGTTACAGCTCTCGTCGGCATTACAAGGGGTCATTTCCCAAAAATTGGCCCCGCGGGCGTCCGGCAAGGGGCGCATCATGGTTCCGGAAATCATGGTGGCTACGGCCGGTGTCCGCAACATGATCCGCGAAAGGGCCGTGGAACAGTTGCGTACGGCCATCCAAACCGGCAGCCAATTCGGCATGCGTACTTTTGACAAGTCCCTTAAAGAGCTTTATGAAAAAGAAATTATTACGTATCAAACAGCCTTGAATATGGCGACGGATATCAATGAATTAAAGACCTTAATGTCGAAAAAATAACACAGTTTACTAATGCCCCGCCTGGCCAGTTGGCCAATCGGCCACCGCATACTGCGGGGCAAGCGGGGTCCAGTCAGGAGAGACAAGATGAGTCATACGGTAACACTATTGCCAGGCGATGGGATCGGCCCGGAAGTGACCAATGCCATGAAAATGTGCGTGGAAGCCTCGGGTGTAAAAATAAATTGGGATGTCCAGGAAGTCGGTGAGAAGTCCATGCAAAGCCACGGTAAGCCTTTAACGGATGAAGTGCTGGATTCGATCCGCCGCAATAAGACAGCCATCAAAGGGCCCATCACCACACCCATTGGAAAAGGCTTTCGTTCGGTCAATGTCCAGTTGCGCCAGTCATTGGATTTGTTTGCCTGTGTCCGGCCCTGCCTTTATTATGAAGGCACCAAGACCCCCATTAAAGATGTGAATTTAATGATATTCCGTGAAAATACGGAAGATTTATATGCCGGCATTGAATTTGATCTAGGGACGCCTGAGTGCGATCGCCTGCGCACCCTTATCAATGAGATGTCTCCTAAAAAAATCAAGCAGGATTCGGCCATTTCCATCAAGCCGATTTCAGTGAGCGGCTCCAAGCGCATTGTTAAATTTGCTTTTGATTGGGCCGTCAAGCTTGGGCGTAAGAAAATGACCGCGGTGCATAAAGCCAACATCATGAAATTTACCGACGGCTTGTTCTTGCAATCAGCCAAAGATGTGGCCAAAGAGTATGAGGGGAAAATTGAATTTAATGACTGTATCGTGGATAATATGTGCATGCAATTAGTCCAGTATACTTTTCTCTATGATTGTTTGGTCCTGCCTAATTTGTATGGGGACATTGTTTCCGACCTCTGTGCCGGCTTGGTTGGTGGTTTGGGGGTCGCTCCGGGGGCCAATTACGGCGATGAAATCGCTTTGTTTGAACCGGTGCATGGTTCAGCGCCTAAATATGCCGGCCAGAACAAGGTCAATCCGACCGCGACAATTTTATCTGCGGTCTGGATGTTGCGCCATCTTAAAGAAAATGCCGCGGCAGACCGTTTAGACAAGGCTGTCCGTATCATTTTAAAAGAAGGTAAGGATGTCACCTATGATTTGAAGTCTGACCGGAGTGATCCTTCGGCTGTTGGTACTAAGGAAATGGCCGAAGCAATTTGTAAAAAAATTTAATGGTATTAAAGGTAGTACGCCTGAATGATGGCCAAAAGGGGACACTTTAAAGTGTCCCCTTTTCTACAAGATGAAAAAAAATATAATCATAGAAGATTGGGGATTGATTGAATATGCTAAAGGGCTTCTACGGCAAAGGGAATTAGTCCAAAAAGTCATTGCAGGCGGCAGCGATCATTTGGTCCTTTGTGAGCATCCTGCGGTATTGACCTTGGGGCGTATGACCAATCCGGACAGCCTGCTTTATCAACGCGAGGACATTGAAAAGCGCGGGGTGATGATCACGCATGCCGACCGGGGCGGGGATGTGACCCTGCACGCTCCGGGGCAATTGATTGTTTATCCGATATTTAATTTAAATAATCAGGGCAAAGATCTCAAAGCTTATATGGAAATGCTTGAAGAAGTTGCGATTGATTTATTGGGGAATTTTGGTATATTGGCAATAAGCACTTCCGGGCAGCGGGGTGTCTTTGCCGGGACTGAGAAGATCGTTTCCATTGGTGTGGGTGTGCGCAAATGGGTGACTTACCATGGTTTAGGGATCAATGTAAATACAGACCTGTCCCTTTTTAATTTGATTAAACCCTGCGGCCTCAATGTGCGCATGACCTCGATGCAAAAATTAAAGGACCAACTTGTTTCGATGGTGGATGTAAAGGCCAAAGCCGTAGAGTTATTTAAAAACAAATGATGACTAAAATTATTCTACCCGAATTAGGTGAAGGGATCGTAAAAGCGACGATTGCCTGCTGGCATGCAAAGGTGGGCGACAGCCTGCTGGAAGGCCAGGAAGTTTGCGAAGCTGTCACGGATAAAGCTTCTTTTGTGATTGAAGCTCCGGCTGCGGGAAAATTAAAATCCATATTAGTCGACGGCGGACAGGAGAGTCCGGTCGGAAGTGTTTTAGGGACAATTGAATAAGTTATGACGGAAACTAAGCCTAAGCGTGTTTTACTTATGTATATTTCGCAGGTTTCCGGTCATCGCCAGGGCGCGGTGGCGATCGCCAAGTCCCTGAAATCCCTTGATCCTGATTGTGAAGTCTTAAGCATCAATGGGTTTGGATATACCTACCCTTTGATGGAAAAAATCATCAATACCGCCTATATGGGTGTAATCAAACGGGCGCCCAAGATTTGGGAATACCTCTATGATAATCCTAAGGTCATTAAGTTTTCTGAAAAATGGAAACAATCCATCCATAAATCGTCCCATAAAAAATTAAAACCCCTGATTGACAAGTTCAGGCCGGACGTGATTGTCTGCACCCAGGCTTTTCCCTGCGGCATGGTCGCTGATTATAAAATGAGCCATGGGCTTTCCATGAACGTAATCGGTGTGCTGACGGATTATGCCCCGCATATGTATTGGCTCCATGAAGGGGTGGATTATTATGTGGTACCATCCCAAGAGGCGCGGGACCGCTATGTGAAGGAAGGCGTCCCTGAGGAACGTATCAAAGTTTTTGGCATCCCTATCCGCATGAAATTTGCCCAAAGCACAGGGGGAGATAAAATTGCCGGCAAATTGGGCCTTGATTTTAATATTCCCACCATCCTCATCATGGGCGGCGGCCAGGGCCTGGGTCCCATGAAAGAAGCGGTCAAGTCCCTGGTGCGTCTTGTGCGCCCTTTACAACTGATTGTCATATGCGGCACCAATGTGAAGCTGGTCAACTGGATCAAAAAAATCCAGCGTAAGACTTCAAAGAAAATTATTTTTTATGATTATGCCAGTAATGTGGATGAGCTGATGGAAGTTTCCACCTTGATCGTCAGCAAACCTGGTGGCATGACCACCAGTGAATGCCTCGCCAAAGGCCTGCCGATGGTGATCGTAGATCCCATTCCCGGCCAGGAAGAACGTAATTCCCAATTTTTGGTCAATAAGGGCATTGCCATCCGTGTGGATGACAAGCGACACATTGCCCATGAGATCGACCTGCTGCTAAATAATCCCAAACAATTGGCCCTCATGAAGAAAGCGGCGCTGGAAAATGGCAGGCCAATGGCCGCGGAGAATATCGCGCGATTGATCCTGAAATGAAATTTAAAATAAATGGGTAATTATTATCTTTATAGGATCGGCCAGTTTCTAGCCAATGCATTACCCATGGGGGTAAGCAGTGCCGTAGTCATGTTTTTATGCGACCTCCATTTCTGTTTTTCCAAGACCGATCGCCAGGCCGTCGAGAATAATTTGAAAATAGTGCTTAAGACAGACCATGTGCCAAGCCGGAAGGTGCGCGCCGTGTTCCGTAATTTTGGCAAATACCTTTTGGAATTTTTTACCATGACCAGGCGATTGCGGCCAGGTTTTATTGAATCCCATGTCAAAATAAATAATATCGGATACTTGAATGAAACGCTGCAAAAAGGTAAAGGGGGCGTTGTCGTCAGTGCCCACGTCGGTAATTGGGAAATGGGCGGGACGGTCCTGCCAACTTTAGGTTTTCCATTGTCCGTGGTGGCCTTGGCGCATAAAGACCCGCGGGTCAATGCCCTGTTCAACGCGCAGAGGGAAGCTTTTGGCGCGGTGGTGATCCAGACCGAGGTGGCTGTCCGGCGCGTGGTGGAGCATCTTCATCAAAACCGCTTAGTCGCGATCCTGGCCGACCGTGATTTTGGAAATCGCGGGATTATGATGGATTTTTGGGGCCGTCTTTCCATGATCCCCAAGGGGGCGGCGTATTTCTCGATGAAAACGGGTGCCCCGATCATCCCTGTTTTTTTTATCCGTACGGCGGATGATCATTTTGAAATTAATATTTATCCGCCCATTGATCCTCCCCAATCGCAGGGCGATAAGATCACAGACCAGGCAGCGGCTGTTTATATCCGGAAATATTTGACGATCATAGAGGATGAAATTAAGAAGAATCCCTCCCAATGGCTTTTATTCAGGGAGATTGGTAAGCCATGAACATCGCCATTGTTATCCCCGCGCATAATGAAGCCAAAACCATCGGCCCCTTGGTTGAAGGGGTGCGTGCCTTAGGCTATGATTGCATTGTGGTTGATGACGGGTCCGTAGATAACACCGGTGAGCTGGCAGGGGCGGCCCACGCGAAGGTGTTAAAGACGACAACTAAAAACGGCAAGGGCAATGCCTTAAAAACCGGTTTTGACTTTGTGCTTAAGAACGGCTATGAGGCCTTGATTGCCATGGATGGTGACGGTCAGCATGCGCCGTCGGATATTGCGGCTTTCGTGGCCTGTTATCAACAAACTAACGCGGACATTGTCAGCGGCAACCGTATGCAAGCCCCCCGGGGGATGCCCTTGTTGCGGAGAGCCACGAATCATTTTATGTCCTGGCTAATATCTCTTTTTTGCCGCCAGCATATCCCGGACACCCAATGCGGTTTTCGCTTGATCAAATCAAAAGTCATTAACGCCATCAAGCTTGAAAGCTCTGATTTTGAAATTGAAACTGAAGTGCTGATCAAGGCCAGCAAAAAAGGTTTTAAAATAGCCTCGGTGCCCATACAGACTATTTATCGGGATGAGGTGAGCAAAATCAAGCCTGTACGGGACACCTGTCGTTTTATTGCCTATTTATGGCGGGAATTATCAGGAAAAAATGACTGAAAATTTTCTTTTCAAGGCCTTATTTATCTCTTTGGCGGCCCATACAGCGCTCCTGTGCGTCACTTATTTAAGCAGGATCAATGACCCGCAGTATAAGGCCAACCGCCAGAATCGTATTGAGATCAGCTATAAGCCTTCCCATAAGAGGGCGGTGGACATCCGTGAATATCCCATCAAGCCTGCCCAGCATTTGGACTTTGGCAACAGCCCGAAACTTTTTTCCGATGGGAGCATCCCTGTGAGCCTGGTCAAAGACAGGCCGAAATTGCCTTTTGGGATGCTGTATGAACGTAAGCCCGAACATATGCGCACCATGGAGGTAAGCCACAAGGTTTTTATGGCCCCTATCAAATCGGAGAAAATAAATAATCCTGTTTACGCGGCCTACAATGAAATGGTCCGGGACCGTATTAAAGAAAAAGTCTACGCAAATTATGACAAGTTAGAGAAGGGTTCGGTGTATTTGACGTTTTTGTTAGATGAGAACGGCATGCTTAAGGCCGCGCAAATCATTCCTGAAAAAACAGACGCTTCTTTGCACCTGCAGGAAACCGCGATGAGAAGTCTCAGGGAGGCAAGCCCTTTCCCTGTTTTTTTAAAAGGCATGAACCTTGCTGAATACCCTTTTAATATCGAGATCCAATATCAGGTCAGCGACGATTGAGGTTGACTTTTTTAAAATCCAATGATAATGTAATGCACTTTATTTAGAAAGCAATATCCAAGGAAGGATTCTTATGGGTTTACAAAATCGTTGGGGAGATAATGTTGAGAAAGAAGGGGGCCTTTTAGGGCCGGACGGACAGCCTTTATCATCGGCACCTGAAACACCTAAAGAAGACGCTGCGCAAGAAGCCGCAGCGCCTCAGTTGGATTTTTTTAACTATATCGCCAGCCTTGGTTTTCAAACCATGATTTTTTTAGGGGAAATGCCCAATCCCGTGACCAATCAGATCGAAAAAAATCTCAAGCAAGCCAAGTTTTTGATCGACACGCTTGTCATTTTACGTGATAAAACCAAGGGCAACTTGTCCAAAGAAGAAGATGATTTGCTGAGTGGTTCCATCTATGAGCTTCAGTTACGTTTCGTGGATTTATCTAAATGAAAAGGCTTTAGCAGCGCTCTCTGGGTAGTCGGACGGTTTACTATGATAGATACGAAGTTATTAGCGTTGCTTGCCTGTCCTGCCTGCCAAGGCGATGTTGAGCTCAAAGACAATAAAATTGTTTGTACGCGCTGCCAGCGCGTTTATCCTATTGTAGATGGTATTCCGGTACTTTTAGCAGATTAAATTAGCCGCCCATGATGAACCTCCGTTTAAAAAAGCTCGTTGAAGATTTTTCCCGCCATAAAAATATTGACGCTCTTCTGATTGTCAATGACAGCAATATCAGGTATTTGACCCGGTTTCAGGCATCAGAGTCATGGCTTTTGGTCACCAAATCAAAGGCTTTTTATATTACGGATTCCCGGTATGTTTTGGAAGCCCGCCAGGAATTAAAAGGGATCAGCGTCAAACAATACAGCCAGATGCCTTGTGCAACGCTTTGCGCGCTTTGCAAACAATATAAGATCAAGCGCTTAGGATTTGATGAGCGGCATACCAGTTTTGCTTTATGGAAAAAACTTAAAGAATTTTGTCCCAAAAATGCCAAACTTATTTCAGCGACCGGATTAGTCGAGACGCTTCGGGAGATTAAAGATGAAGAAGAGATCAACCAGATTAAAAACTGCCTGAAACTGCACTTTAAGGCCATAGACTTTATGAAGAAAGTGGTGAAGCCAGGTCTAACTGAGCGCCAAGTTGCCTTAAAATTGGAGGGATTTGTAAAGTCTAATGGAGCAGAATTTTCTTTTCCGCCCATTATTGCTTCAGGGCCAAATTCCTGCTATCCTCATGCCAGGGCGACAGACAGGGTGATTCGCAATAATGAAAATGTCTTGCTGGATTTTGGCATTGATTTTAATGGTTACAAGTCTGACTTGACACGCAATTTCTTTTTGGGTAGAATAACCCCTCATGTGGTTCAAGTCTTTGATGCCCTGACACTTGCGCAACGGGAGGCTATCAGTCTTATTAAGCCTGGTATTCCTTGTTCACAAATCGATGGTCAGGCACGTAAGGTTTTGCGTAAGTTTGGTTTAGCAAAATATTTTGGCCATTCTTTAGGACATGGTGTGGGATTAGACATTCATGAAGCGCCCCGGCTTTCCAGCCAGAGCACCAGTATATTAGAGGCTGGAATGATAGTCACGGTGGAGCCTGGCGTCTATATCCCCCATCAATTTGGTATTAGAGTAGAAGATATGGTATTAGTAACCAAGGAAGGCTGTGAGGTGTTAAGTGGCTATTACAATTAATGAACTTGAAACTGGGATTGGATTGATGGTGGATGGCCAGCTTTATTTTGTGACTGAACTCACTCATGTTAAGCCAGGCAAAGGATCGGCTTTTGTGCGTGTGCGCCTGAAAAATCTCCGTACGGACGCCGTTTTGGAGCGAACCTTCCGCACAGCGGAAACCCTTGAAAATGCAGACCTTGAACGCCGCCGCATGCAATTTACCTATGTAACCGGTGACGAATATCATTTTATGGATCAAAGTACTTTTGAAGACACGGTGATTGCCAAGCCTTTATTGGGAGACGGGGTCAAATATTTGCAGGATAATATGGAGGTTGAAACTATCCTTTATAAGGACCAGGTGGTCAAGGTGGATGTGCCTAATTTTATCATTGCTACTATTATAGAAGCGGATCCAGGGCTCAAGGGAGATTCTTCCCGGGCGGGGTATAAACCGGCTAAAATTGATACCGGTGCCTCCATTCAGGTCCCTTTATTTATCGGACAGGGTGAGACCATTAAAGTAGATACCAGAACAGGGGTATATGTCGAAAGGGTCAAAAAATGAACCTTAAAGAGATAAAAGAGATCCTGACACTGATGAATGAGAATAATCTCAATGAAATAGAGATTGAACGTGATGGGCTGAAACTTAAGCTTAAAAAATCCACAGAAGGCGCGGGGTCAGGGGGGCCGGCCCATTATGCGGTGGAATCCCTGCCTGCTCCTAAAGCCATGCCTGCACCCAATTCAACGGCCTCTGCGGGTACTGAATTATCAAAAAACAACAAAGATATCAAGTCTCCGATGGTGGGCACCTTTTATCGTTCTCCTTCGCCAGAAGCGGGATCTTTTGTTGAGGTGGGCCAAACCGTTGAAGTAGGCCAGGTGGTTTGCATCGTGGAAGCCATGAAATTAATGAACGAAATCAAATCTGAAGTCCGCGGCAAGATCACGGACGTGGCTGTTCAAAATGCGGAGCCAGTGGAATTCGGCCAGACTTTGTTTATAGTCGATCCGTTATAAGGGTGAAATGTTCTCTAAAATCCTGATTGCCAATCGTGGTGAAATTGCCTTGCGTGTCATCCGGGCCTGCAAAGAAATGGGCATACGCACGGTCGCGGTCTATTCCGAAGCAGACCGCAATTCCCTGCATGTGCGTTTCGCTGATGAAGCGGTGTGCATTGGCCGTGCCTCCAGCAAAGAATCTTATCTTAATATCCCAGCCATTGTTTCAGCCGCGGAAATCACCGATGTGGCGGCCATCCATCCCGGCTACGGTTTCTTGTCGGAAAACGCCCATTTCGCTGAAATTTGCGAATCCTGTCATATCAAATTTATTGGGCCATCTCCGGAAAGCATCCGTAAAATGGGCGATAAGATTGTCGCCAAGGAAACGGTCAAGAAAATTGGCGTGCCCTTAACACCGGGGAGTGATGGCATCATCAAGACCCAGGAAGAAGCGCTCAGGGTCGCCCAGAAGATCAAATATCCGGTGATCATCAAGGCCGTGGCTGGTGGCGGAGGCAAGGGCATGCGTGTTTGCCATAATGATGTCACCCTCATCAATTCTTTTAAAATGGCCCAAACCGAGGCCGAAGCCAATTTTGGGCTCGGGGACGTATATATAGAGAAATACATTGAAGGGCCCCGCCATGTGGAGTTCCAAATCCTGGCCGATGAACATGGCAATGTGATCCATCTGGGCGAACGTGATTGTTCGGTGCAGCGGCGACACCAGAAATTATTGGAAGAATCGCCTTCACCCGCCTTGGATGCCAACTTGCGGAAAAAAATGGGAGAGGCCGCGGTCAAAGCAGCCAAGGCTGTCAATTACCATGGGGTCGGCACCATCGAATTCCTGCTCGATGTGCACAATAATTTTTATTTTATGGAAATGAATACCCGTATCCAGGTCGAGCACCCGGTCACTGAAATGGTCACGGGCATTGATTTGATCAAAGAACAGATCAAGATCGCCATGGGCCAGAAGCTAAAACTCAAGCAGGAAGATATTAAATTCCGCGGGGTGTCCATCGAGTGCCGCATTAACGCTGAAGACCCTTATAATAATTTTATCCCAAGCCCAGGGAAGATTGTAGAATTGAATTTACCCGGGGGCCCAGGTGTCCGCATTGACACGCATATTTATCCGGGTTATACGATAAGCCCGTATTATGATTCCATGGTGGCTAAATTGATCGTCCATGGCAAAGACCGTAATGAGGCCGTGCGTATCATGCGCCGCGCGTTGGATGAGTTTTATATAGCACCCATCAAGACCACCATTCCATTGCATATGGAAATCCTTCATCATCCGACATTTTTAGAAGGCAAGGCCACAACACACTTTTTAGAAAAAATGATGAAAAACGAGTAAAATATTTTTTCCCTCCCCCTGGTGGGGAGGGTTAGGGAGGGGGGACGTAAAATGCGCCAAGACAATACCGTTGATCTAGGTGTCGTGCAAATCCACAAAAAGGTGATCGGGGACATCGCGGCCGCGTCCATTCAAGAAGTTCCCGGCGTGACGCTGGCCACCTTTGGCATCATCGGCTCTATCGCGGAAGCTTTTGGTTATAAAAATTATCCTTCTGTCACGGTGACTGTGGATAAAGAAGCGCAGGTATCTTTGGAAATCCGTGTTATAATTTATTACGGCGTGAACATCCCTGTCACGGCCCGCCAGATCCAGGATGTGATCCAGCGCGCGGTGACGGATGCCGTGGATATTAATTTAAAAGAAATCAATGTCAATGTCCAAGCCATTGAGAGGAGGCCCTGATGTGGTTATTGACCCGGATAGCCATCTTATTTTATATTTTCATCATTTGGGGTACAGGCACTTCTGTCATCCTGTTCGTTTCCCATCTTCTTGACCTGCAGACCGTTCAACGGATTTTGACAATGGTTTATTTTGACAGCCAAAGCGGTGCCATAGCCGTGATTTGCTCAGGGACCATCATGTTTATGAGTTTTCTTTTGGCCAGGCTGATTTATGGACGCCGCCAGATGGAGCGGACCATAGCATTTGAAAATCCAAACGGCGGGGTCACGGTGTCTTTGACAGCGCTTGAAGATTTAATCAAACGATTGATCGTGCAAATGCCCGAGCTCAAAGAGATCCGTCCGTACATGATTGCCAACAGAAAAGGCCTGGAAGTGGATATTAAATTGGTATTGCGCCATGAAGCCAATATCCCGGAGATGACCGCCCGTTTTCAGGATTTGGTACGCCGCAAAATTGAAGATGCCGTGGGCATGGAAGGCAAGATCAATATCCGGGTGCATGTGACCAAGATTTCTTTGGAAGACATAAAGGCCAAGAACAAGGATGAATTTCAGGTCTCAACCCAAGCTCCATTTCACGGGTATCGTTCATGAAAAAAATAGGCATCATGACAGGCGGCGCGGATTGTCCGGGGCTTAATTCAGTCATCCGCGCGGTGGTGCGTAAAGGCATGCAGGAAGGTTATGTGGTCACAGGCATCAAGAATGGGTGGCTGGGCCTCATTGAGAATGATATGCGTGTCCTGGATGTTAAGTCCACGACAGGGATTTTAGATAAGGGTGGGACCATTTTAGGTACCAGCCGGGTCAATCCTTTGAATGACGAAGAGCAGGTCAAAAGGATCAAGGAAAATTATGCCAGGAGCGGCATGGACGCCCTGATTGTCGTCGGTGGTGAAGAGACCATAAAAATCGCCTTGACCCTTCATAAAAAAGGCATTATCCAGGCGGTGGCCGTGCCTAAGTCCATTGATAATGCCTTATCAGGCACTGATTACGCCTTTGGTTTTGATACAGCGGTCAATATTGCCACTGAATGCATTGACCGCTTGCACACCACTGCTGAATCGCACCATCGCATCATGGTTGTTGAGGTCATGGGTTTGTATACCGGATGGTTGGCCGTGCAGGCGGGGATAGCCGGTGGGGCAGACATTATCTTGGTTCCCGAGATTCCGGTGAACCTGGAAGAGGTCTATGAATTATTGCGTGAGAGGCATAAGCGTGGCAAGCCTTTTAGCATCATTGTAGTTTCAGAAGGCACCAAGATCGAAGGATATGTGGCACATTCCAATGAACCCCTGACGCCGCGTAAGGAGAAGCGCCGTTTCGGTTCGGTGGGTGAATTCCTGGCCAAGGCCATTGAAGATAATACCAGTTATGAAACAAGGGTCAGTGTTCTGGGCTATATTTTGCGCGGAGGCTCTCCGACGGCATTTGACCGTGTCCTTGGGACACGCCTGGGGGTCAAGGCGGTTGAGCTTGTTAAAGAGCATAAATTTGGTAAAATGGCGAGTCTACGGGAAAATAAAATCCGTTTTGTGGATATGGAAGAAGCCGTATCGCAGAGAAAACTTGTCAATATGGACTTGGTCGAAATAGCCAATGTCTTTTCCACCAAGCATTGATATGAAAAAAACAGTTGAACAGATCTTCGCCGAATCCATCGAAGTCAAACAGGAAACTTTAAAAAAGAACCTGCCCAAAATCATCAGCGCCGCTGAAGCTGTGATTAGCGCGTTTAAGGCCGGTCACAAATTATTTTTCTGCGGCAACGGCGGTTCAGCCGCGGACAGCCAGCATATTGCCGCGGAGTTTGTCGGCCGTTTCCAAAAAGAACGCAAGGCCTGGCCCGCCATTGCCTTGACCACCGACACCTCAGCCTTGACTGCGCTGGGCAATGATTACACCTTTGATATCGTATTTTCCCGCCAATTGCAAGCCTTGGGGCAGAAGGGGGATGTGCTGATTGCCATTTCCACCAGCGGGAACTCCAAAAATGTCCTGGAAGCCGTCAAACAGGCCAAGGCCATGGGCATTATTACTGTTGGCGTCACCGGCGGCAGTGGGGGCCAATTAGCCAATCTCTGTGACATCGCCATAATCGCCGCATCCCCGAAGACCGCCCGCATCCAAGAGTCCCATCTCGTTATCTTCCACAGCATCTGCGAACTCGTCGAAAATACCCTCACTGCTTGATTTATCTAAGACAGGGAGTTTTTGGGGAGCATAGTCCTTCCATTTCTGGTGTTCCTGTGCTAGAATTTATCCTTCCTTATGCCGATAGCCAATAAAATCCTTAAGCTTCCTGCTTTACTAAAGAAATTACCAGCCTTGCGCCGGCAAGGAAAAACCATTGCTTTTACCAACGGTTGTTTTGACCTGATGCACATAGGACATGTGAAATATTTGGAAGATGCCCGCCGTGGTAACCGTGTTTTGATCGTTGGTCTTAATTCTGACGCATCCATCAGCCGCATTAAAGGTCCCCATCGCCCCATCGTCGTTCAAAAATCCCGCGCTGCCGTTCTGGCGGCCTTAGAAAGTGTGGATTTTGTCGTTATATTTAACGAAGATACCCCTTATAAAACAATTGCCGCGATAAAACCGGATATTCTAATCAAGGGTGCTGATTGGAAGGGGAAATCTGTTGTTGGTGAAGATTTGGTTAAGAAAACAGAGTTCGTTAAGTATATTCCAGGGTTTTCTACGACGCATATCATCGAAAAGATACGGTCAATTGAAAAATAATGACGCATAAACCGTTATACAGAATTTTGGATGCAAATTTTAACCGTGCTAAGGAAGGGTTAAGGGTTTGTGAAGATTTATGTCGATATGTCTGGGACCAAAAGACTTTGACGCGTACATTCAAAGATCTGCGTCATGAATTAACAGAAATTATGGGCGTATTAGATATTCAAAAAGCACTTGAAGCCCGTCATATCCAAGGCGATGTGGGGCGTGATACCTCCATCAGTGAATCAAAACGAAAAGATATAAATGCCGTTTTTTATGCCAACAGCCAGCGCGTCAAAGAATCTTTGCGAGTACTGGAAGAAGTGACAAAATTAATCGACGCTGGAATATCATCCAAGCTTAAAGTATTGCGGTATAAGGTTTATGCGCTGGAACAAAAAGTCATTAACTTCTGCTAAATTGTATTTAATTTTGGACACCCAGGTCTTGGATTATGACCAGCTGTTACAAGTTTTAAAAGATTCTGTACGCGGCGGCATTGATATAGTACAATTACGTGACAAAAAAGGGAGTGCCCAAGAGATTTTAGATTTTTGCGGTAAAGTTTTAAAGATAACCAGGCACAAAATCCCCTTCATTGTCAATGACCGCGCAGACTTGGCATTTTTATCAGGAGCTGATGGTTTGCATGTGGGTCAAGAAGATCTGGATTGCCGGCAAGCACGGAAAATGATGGGCCGAAGTAAAATTATCGGCGTCTCTTGCCAAAATTTTGCCCAAGCGCGAAAGGCCCAAGCCCAAGGGGCTGATTATATTGGTTTTGGTTCGGTATTTGAGACCCAAACCAAGCCTGGACGCCAGGCGATGGATTTAGTTCTTTTACAAAAGGTGATTAAACAAATAAAAATCCCTGTATTTCCGATCGGTGGCATTTCTCGAAGGAATATCGGGCGATTAATTCCTTGGGGAGTGTCAAGGGCAGCTGTTTGCAGGGATATATTATTAGCGAAGGACACGGCCCAAACAGTAAGCGCGTTAAGAGATTGCTTCGGTTTAGAGGCCTCGCATCGACACTGATAATAAATGCGGGGGTAATTCAGTGGTAGAATTTCAGCTTCCCAAGCTGACTACGCGGGTTCGATTCCCGTCCCCCGCTCCAGATAAATGATTGGATGTTTTTAAAAGAGGTTTTTAGTGCCGAGACAAGAAAGTCTAAAGATTTTGCTCTTTGTATCGTTTTTGGGTCTTATGACAGGTTGCGCGACGACTGAATACCGGCCCATGCCGTCACCACCGGCAGAAGCCGTGGCTGCTCCCAAGGCAGGGATCTACCACAAGGTCCTTCGCGGGCAGACACTTTGGCAAATTGCCCAAGGTTATGGGGTCAGTATTACGGATATCATTAACAGCAATAATATCCCTAACGGAACTGCCCTTGAACTTGGCCAATTGATATTTATTCCGGGTGCCAAGGAAGTCAAAGATATCTCGGGACGCACCGTGGATAATAATAGTAATGAATTCATTTGGCCCATGCATGGCAAGGTAGTTGTTTATTTTGATGACCCCATTGGTGTCAGTACTGTCAGCCACGGCATTGATATCCAGGCCCAGGCCGGGGATACTGTCCAGGCCACCAGAGAAGGGCAAGTGGTGTTGGCTGATTATATGAGCGGGTATGGTCAGACGGTGATGATAGACCATAAAGACGGATTTATTTCAGTCTACGCCCGTAATGCCAGGCTTTTGGTGAAACTCGGTGACCATGTCTACAAAGGTGACGCAATTGCTGAAGTGGGACAAACCGGTAGCAGGGTGGTTGAACATTTTGAAATCCGCCATGGAAGCCAGGCGACGAACCCTTTGTATTATTTGCCATGAATCTAATTGATTTTGACCATAATTTTTACGGCCGTCGCGGTATTTTAGAAGTCTTAAAAAAGCGCGTCTTAGGGCTTAAAGAAGGCTACCGTCAAAACGTGGCCCTATTGGGTGACCGTTATATCGGTAAAACAGCCCTTTTGCACCGGCTGATTGCCCAGATGGATGAGCTGGATGTATTTTTTATCTATCTTGATTTAGAGGACCGTGATTTTGATTATTTTGCCCTCCAATTTACCAAAAGCCTGCTTTATAATTACCTTAAAAAAGAAAATTTTGTACCCCTGCAGGAAGATTTAAAATTATTATGTGCCGCTGTTCGTGACCGTCTTCCCCGGACCGTGTTTTTGGTGCAAGCGATAGAGACTTTAAGGGCCCAGGGCAAAATCCTTGAAGCGTATCATATGATTCTGTCCCTGCCCGAGATCTTTACCCAGGAAACGGGCAGGGCGGTGGTTTTGATCTTTGATGAATTTGGGCACTTGGAGAATTTCAACATTCCCGATGTCTACGCTGAACTGGGGAAGCGCATCATGACCCAGAAAAATTGTTTGTATATTGTGGCCAGTTCATCCCCTCAAAAGACCCAAACCATTCTTTCCGAAAAACTATCACTTCTTTTCGGTAATTTTGAAACCATTTCACTGGGGCCTTTTAATTTCAGCGAAGCCCAGGGGCTGATCGACCAGAATCTTGATGGTGTCAAGATCGGCCTGCATTTAAAAAATTTTTTGGCTGATTTTACCGGTGGGCATCCGCTATATATAAATCTCTTATGCCAGGAATTGATTTGTTTAAGCGGTGTTTATGCCCAAGGTGAAATATACGCCCCTATCATTACCCAAGCCATTGAAAACGTTATTTTTAATCAATGGGGGGTGATCAGCCGTCATTTTGAATTGCAAATCAATGCCCTGGCCAACGGAAAAAATGCCGGGCAATGTGTCGAGCTGCTGGGCGCTTTGGCGCAGGGCAAACATAAGATCAGTGATCTGGGTTCAAGTTTACAATTCAAGTCCTCCCAGGTGATGGGACGCATCAACGCTTTGCAGGATTCAAATATCGTTGTACGTAACGGGAATTATTATCATATTAAAGACAAATTGCTTAGTTACTGGATCAGGTATGTCCAGGAGCGGCGCCTGCGTGTCATCGACCTTGAGGCAGGGCGTTCCCGCAAACAGTTTAAGGAAGAGATCAGCCGCGCCTTAAATGATTTTGGCATGGTGGCGCGCAAAGACCTTTCGGTCCGCATCGCGGACTTGATGCATAAATTTGATAATGAGTCCTTTGTCCTCTGTGGCCGCCGGTATAAACTTAATGCTTTCAGGAACATCAAGGTCCTGAAATTGCGTATCGGGACCGGGAATTATTTTGACGCCATCCAGGCAGACAGTGAGGATGGCCTGTGGCTCGTGGTCCTCAAGAAAGACCCGGTGCAAGACAGTGAACTTAACGGTATCTTAGAAGAGATCAAAAAGCTTGAGCCCAGGCCGGCGCGCAGTGTCATTGTTTCTTTGAAAGGTTTGGATGAGAATGCCAGGTTGCGTGCCCTGCAGGAGAAGTTGTGGATTTGGGATGAGGAACAACTTAATTGCTTGATGCATTTATTCGACGAACCTATAATAGTCAGATGATAATCGGCGTCCTTTCAGACACACATTCCCTTAACATTCCAGCCCCCGTAATTGAACGTTTTAAGAAAGTTGATTTGATCATCCACGCGGGCGATATGTGTGATCTTCCGACATTAAAATTGTTAAAAAAAATGGCCCCTGTCAAGGCCGTTCAGGGCAACATGGATGAATTGGCGCTCAAAAAAGAATTGCCTTTAAAAGAGATCATAACCTGCGGCCATGTGAAAATCGGCGTCACGCATGGCCATATCGGGGACAGCCGAGAAGCATTAAAAAATGCCTGCGCATGTTTTAAAGATGATAAGATGGATGTGGTGATATTCGGGCATTCGCATCTTGCCATGAGCGAACAGAAGGGGCAGACATTATATTTTAATCCCGGCAGCCCCAATGATGTGGTCAAGGCCAGGTTTTTTTCTTATGGCCTTATCAGCATAGAGGGGGATAAAATAAAAGCCGAGATCGTTAAAATTTAATATTAGGGTCATTCTGAGCGCAGCGAAGAATCTAATGACAAATAATTCTATGCAACGACTTTGGGCGCCTTGGCGGGAAACCTATATAACCAAGATCATTGACAAACAGAAATCCTGCGTCTTTTGCCGCATCCTGGCCGAAAAAAAAGATAGGCGGCATTTGATTTTTATCCGTAATCCTTTTGCCTATGCGGTCTTGAATCTTTACCCGTACAGCAACGGGCACTGTTTAATCGTTTCTAACCGCCACACCGGTGATATCAGCAAATTACCGCTGGAAGAATATGCAGGGCTTATGGAGCTTTTAAGGCAAACCAAGGACCTTTTGCAAAAAGCGCTTAGGCCCCAGGGTTTTAATGTGGGCATCAATCTAGGCCGGATTGCCGGGGCAGGAATCCCCGGGCATGTGCATGTCCATCTCGTTCCCCGTTGGAAGGGGGACCATAATTTTATGCCGGTGACAGCCAGCACCAAGGTGATCTCTCAATCTTTATCAGTCATTTATAAGAAATTGGACGATGCGTACAAGAAAGAATATCGAGGAGCAGGAAAGTAAGACCCTTGCCCCCTATGCCATGAAATCCCGGGATGCCGGGGCCCGCCAATACGATGAGCCCCAGCATGAGTGGCGCACCTGCTTTCAGCGCGACCGCGACCGCATCGTGCATTCCGAAGCCTTCCGTAAACTTGAATATAAAACCCAGGTCTTTGTCATCTTCGAGGGTGATTATTACCGCACGCGGCTGACCCATACCATTGAGGTCGCCCAATTGGCCCGGACCCTGGGCCGTAATTTGTGTTTGAATGAAGATTTGATCGAGGCCATTGCCCTGGCGCATGATTTGGGCCATCCTCCCTTCGGGCATGCCGGAGAAGATGCTTTAAACAGCATTGTCCATGAGGTCAAGATCCAGTTCAACCATAATTTCCGCAGTTATGAGATCGTCGCTAAATTAGAAAAGAAATACCCCCACTTTGACGGGCTTAATCTGACCCGTGAGGTGCTGGTGGGCATCCTTAAGCACCAGACAGTTTTTGACATGCCCGGATCGGATATCCCTAAACAATACCGCAATGAAGGGCCTACCCTGGAGGCCCAGATCGTTGACATCGCGGATTCCCTGGCCTATTTAAACCATGATGTGGATGATGGCCTGACCTCGGGATGTATCGTCGAGGAAGACCTGATGGCAAGCCGCCTTTGGCAGAAAGCTGTGGGAAAGATCGGCGGAAAAGGGGATGGGCATGACCGCGATATGTTCCGGTATCAAGTGGTCAAGGAATTGATCGACATGCAGGTCAAAGACCTTTTAAGCGCGACCTATGAGCGTCTACTGGCCCTTAAATTTAAATCAGCCCAGGCGGTGAAAGACCATCACGATTATGTGGTGGGTTTTAGTCCCTCAATGCACCGGGAGCGGGAAGCGTTACAGCGCTTGCTCAATGAAAAACTTTATCACCACTGGCGGGTGGAGCGTATGACCGCCAAGGCGCGGCGCATTATCCGTGATTTGTTTGATGTCTATTTAAAAAACCCCAAACAATTGCCCTATGTTGTTTACGCGCGCGATAAGAAATTCACGAGATCCCAAAAATATGCTATTATTTGTAATTACATCGCGTCGATGACGGACCGTTTTGCTCTCGATGAGCATAAACGGCTTTTTGATCCGTATCAAAAGGTCTGAGGCCCATGCTCCATAATTCCGTATCTTCAACCAAACGTTACCATCTGGTCCTCTCGGCGGTGCATATGGTTTACCGCCTGGTCAATTCCACCTATACGGTCAAAGAACTGACCTTGCGGCTCACCCGTTTGCTCTGCCAGTTTATCCGGGCCTCCTCGGCGAGTGTTTATCTGGTGCACCCGGTCAAAAAAAACGTGATCATCTGGGCCAGCTTTGACAATCAAATCAATATTTGGCGGGACAAACCTCGTGAATTGAAGGATGTGGGGGAGGATGTTTTGGCTGTCACCCGGGGGGCGTCTGTTTTAAAAGAAGGTTGCATCGGGCTTCCTTTGGTCGCTGATGATTACCTGGGCGCCATATTTGTCCGTCGGGGGCCGTCAGAGCCGCCCTTTAATGATTTTGATTACGAAATGCTTTCCGTGTTCTCCGAGCAAGTGGTCACGGCCATGAAGAACCTGCAATTGCACCAGGAGCACGAGAAGGTCATCCTCGGTTCCATTGCCGCCATCGGTAATCTCTTGAAAAAACAAGCCCTCTCGGGGCTGACGCACGCGCCGGTCTATATGGAAATTGTCAAGATGCTGGCGGTCTTTCTGAAAGTCAACAGCGACGGAATTAAGCAGCTGGAATATGCCAGCCTTTTGCATGATATCGGGATCATCGACGTGCCTTACGGCATCTTGTCCAAGCGTGAAGGGCTGTCTCCCCAGGAATTTAAACTCATCCGTCAACACACCGCGCAAAGTGTCGCTTTGATTTCTCCCGTCGAGTTTCTTAAGCCCGTGCTCCCGGTCATCTTATACCATCATGAAAAATACGACGGGAGCGGTTATCCCTCGGGGCTTAAAAAAGAACAGATCCCTTTAGGGGCCCGCGTCCTATCGGTGGTGGACGCATTTGAAGCGATGGTGCAGGGCAGGCCGTACCGCTCGTCGCTGTCAGTAGACGCGGCGCTGGATGAATTGGTTAAATTTAGCGGATCACAGTTTGACCCTAAAATTGTCGACGCTTTCGTAAAATTGGCCCGCCAAAGAAAATTCAAAAAACTCTTGTCTTCACTTAAGGCGTAGAACTATAATGACTTGCAAATAAGTTAATAACCTTGTCATTCTGAGCGAAGCGAAGAATCTTAAGGCTCCAGATCCTTCGCCAGTTGGCTCAGGATGACACCTGACTTTTCGTCAGGTGTCATTTTACGATTGGAACTATATAAATGAATATCAATTACAAACAGCCCCAGTTTGAACTTTTTCCCGCAAATTCAGCCACCTTGGAGGACATCAACAAGCCTAAGTTCCTTTTGGCCAATCTGACCCTCTCTGTGGAAAGTCTTGTCATATTTACGATTTTAGGTATAATGGTAGCACTCTTTTCATTTTCTTTGGGAGTGGAGCGGGGCAAGCATTTAGCAGCATCTGCCCTGGATGAACGGGTTTCTGCCGCCTGGAATGTGGGTGCCCGCACCATTGCGCCTGTGGCGGCCGTTGTACCACTACCACTTCGACGGATGGACAATCCGGTTGGTGTTGGGATAGGTTTTTCAGGACAAAAACCAGCGAATACACGTGGTGTTTCGATGGGGCAGGCAGGCCATTACACCCTGCAGGCAGCGACCTATGGAAATGAAGATTATGCCCGGCAGGAAGCCTTGCTCCTGAAGGCCAAGGGGTTCACGAGTTTTTTAATCAAAAACGGTAAATACTGGTTGGTCTGCGTCGGAAATTTTAACAATAAAGAAAATGCGCTGGCGCAGTTGAGAAAATTACCCGGCCAGTACCGTTTAAGTCAAGTAAGGAGATTTTGATGTCATTACATTCATCATTAAGGATTGATAAGGCCAGCGATACGCAACGGACTGTCCAAACACGCATTGAACGCATCAAAGAGCTGATGAAAAAAGGCCTTTGGAAAGAGGAGACCGGCGTCATTGGCTTGCCTAAAACCAAGATCATCCGCATTAAGGCCAAGAAGAAAGTCAAAGCTGAAGGTGATGTTGCTGCTCCTGCCGCGGCCGCGGGGGCAGGCCCTGCCAAAGGCGGGGCAGATGCCGCCAAGACTGCTGCCAAACCGGCTGCAGGCGCCAAAAAATAAATGAATAAAGTTTCCACGATTTGCTCATCGGTGATCCTGATATGCGCGCTGACAGCGCCAGGTTTTGCCGATGAGCATTTTCCTTTCCTGGCGGAGGTGTCCAAGGAATCGGTCAATGTCCGCGCGGGCCCCAATACCAATTTTGAGAAGATCGATAAATTAAATAAAGGTGATGAGATTGTTGTTTTAGGCCGGTCTTATGAATGGTATAAAGTCCAGCCTTTACCGACGACAAAATCCTATATCAGGGCGGATTATTTGAAAATAAAAGAAGGGCAGGAAGTGGCCCTTGTGCTCGGGGACAATGTGAATGTCCGTTCATCAGCCAACAGCGAAGCCGCTTCTTTAGGGGAAGTTAAAAAAGGGACCTTGGTCAAGGTTTTAGGGCAGTCCCAGGGATGGTGCCGTCTTTCACCGGTGGCAGGGACGGCGGCCTGGATCCATCAGGACTTTCTAAAAGAAAAATCAACAGAAGTACCTGTATCTATGTTGATCCCGGTGATCCAAGGGACTGCCGTGGAGGCTCCCCAAATCTCTGCCCCAAAAATTCCCGCGCCCTTAAGCCCCTGGGTTTCCATGCGAGGGACGGTGGAGGTGTTGGTCCAATCCCCTGAGCCCGGCGTGCATTATGAAATTGTTTTTGAAGATAAATCTGTTTTTTATCTTCAGGACATGCCGCAACTCTCCTTTTTTTGTAATACGGTGGTAGATATCGAAGGGGCCATCGTCCCTGATCCACCACAAAAATTGATGTACCCTCTGCTGCATATCAATAAAATCAAGCTTGTCCTTTAATGTTTTTCTTCCCCCTCTTTAGTATAAAGAGGGGGTTAGGGGGAGTTAAATCCGTTGAATCTAGTAGATATAATCCTCTTCATCACCGTCGTCCTTACACCAGCCATCGTGCTGCATGAACTTGCCCATGGCTTAAGCGCGTATTGGTTAGGTGATCCCACGGCCAAAAATCAAGGCCGGCTCACTTTAAATCCCATCAAACACATAGATCCTGTAGGCAGTCTCCTTGTTCCCGGCGTTCTTTTTTGTGCCTATTTTTTTGGGCTGACAAGATCAATGATGCTTTTTGGCTGGGCCAAACCGGTGCCGGTTAATTTCAGGAATCTTCACCCCCAGCGTCTGGGCATGGCGATCGTCGCTATCGCGGGACCATTGACCAATATTGCCTTGGCTTTTATTTTTTCCAAGCTTTACATATGGCCGGCTTTATCCCAATTTTCTCAAA
>Ga0206950_1019_pt2 | contig 44887 bp, 43 predicted proteins | sample Alteio_BWOrgHeat_41_FD_152954 | JGI IMG/M metagenome (GOLD analysis project Ga0206950, IMG submission 152954) | Enriched cells from forest soil in Barre Woods Harvard Forest LTER site, Petersham, Massachusetts, United States -... | ecosystem: Environmental > Terrestrial > Soil > Temperate forest >... | reverse complement strand
TCGGTCATGGATTTGAAGTCCGGCGAAGTTTCCCCTGTCATCGAGGACCAGAATGGATATTACGTCTATAAGATGGGCGAAAAGGACACCATTCCCCTTGACAAAGTGAAAGATGATATCCGGGCCACGCTACGCACGCAGCGCATTCAGGCGGAGATGCAGAAGCTACAGCAGGCTGCGACGCCGACCCTGAATGACAGTTATTTCGGAGAAGAAGGCGGCCCCATGCGCGGAATGCCGATGGTCCCGCCCACAGCTGCGCCTGGTTCTAAGCCGTCCGGACCCGGCCCCAAATAATGGGTAGTGTAAGACCAAGTCTGATCGTAACTGGAATTGCCGGTAACCTCGGTCTGCGGCTGCTGCCCCAACTGGCGGATTATCAGGTGATAGGAATTGACCTGAGCCCGCCGCAGACCGACCTTCCCTTGCGCTTCGTCCGCATGGATCTTGGTCTGGAGGAATCCTGCCGCGAGTTACTTCTCCTCCTGCGGGAGGTTCGTCCTGTCGCTCTGATTCATCTGGCCTTCGTTCTGGATCCTGTGCGTATGGGCGTGCTGGATCTTGACCGGATGTGGCAGATCAATGTTGTCGGCACAGCCCGGGTCATGGAAGCATTGACCGAAGCCAACCGTGAAGACAGCATGGTTGCGAAGTTCATTTTTCCCAGCAGCGTTTCAGTCTACGGCCCCGGCTTGGCACAAGCAGCAACAGAAGACACTCCGCTGGCCGCGCACACTCTCCCGTACGCCGTCCACAAGATGGAAGCCGACAAAGTGGTGCAACAGCGGGCGCCTGCGCTGCGCGGCTGCAGTGTCTATATGCTGCGTCCCCATATTTTTGCCGGCGCAAGCGTGGAGAACTATATGCTCGGCGCTTTTCGTGGTACGCCCAATGGTCCCAGTGCGCGCGCAACCCGGATGCGGGAGCAGGGCAAGAGACTTCCCTGCCTGTTGCCTTACGGAACCCAGTATCTTGAGCACCAACTGCAGTTCGTTCATGTGGATGATATGGCGCGTTTGCTTGCGCACATCCTCCACAAGGAAGAACCCGAGTCCCAGCGCCTAACTGTATTGAACGTCGCGGGACGGGGTGAACCCCTGAGCATCGCGCGCTGTATTGAACTGGCCCAGGCTAAGCTCATTCGAGTCCCGGGCAAGTGGACATTCAGCGCTGTGCTCGAAGTTCTCTGGAAGCTCGGCATATCGGCGATTCCTCCCGAGGCCCTTCCCTACATGGTTAGTGAATACATCATGGATACAGGGAAGCTGCAAATATTCCTTGGTCCAGAATATGAGCACGTAATCCAATACACCATCGCCGACGCTCTCGCCGATTCCTTCGCAGCACGTACGGCGCCTCCGATCCCGCTCTCCGCTGCTGACGAATCACACACAGCGACCCACTAGCCCTTGGCCCACACGCTCTCGCCTTCGGTGCGGCGGTAGGCACAACTCATGCGTTGCGCTGGCTGATGCGAACCCGTAGGCGACCCGAGCATTAGGGCCGCTGTGGCTTGAGTGCGCGACCGCCGTACACGGCAGGCTCTCCCAGATTTCATGGTCACTCCAGATGCCTTTTCGACCGTGATGACCCGACATTGTCATTTTCATGTCATGGAATAATTTTTCCTCTGTCTGGTTTACCCTATAGGGGTGGCGGACGAGCGCTTGACTGCGGCGACTTTTGAGGAGCTGGCGATGCCTCTTTTCGACCAGCTTTACAATTTCGCGCACTGGCTCACCCAAGACCGGACGGAGGCGGAAGACCTGGTGCAGGAGGCCTACATGAAGGCCCTGAAAGGATTTGCCTCGTTTCAGCTGGGCACCAATTTTCGCGCCTGGATGTATCGCATTTTGCGCAATACGTTTCTCACATCCCGTACCGGGTTGAAAGCAGCGGCGATGGTGCCACTAGATGCAGACGACGCTCCAGAATTGCCCTCTGGAGCTGAAACGCCGGAGACCCTTCTGATTGATCACTCCCAACACCAGCTCCTGCAAAGTGCAATTGAGGCTTTGCCGGTACACTTTCGCGAGGTGCTCTTGCTATGCGAGGTGGAGGAAATGTCCTATCAGGAGATTGCGGAGACCCTTACCATCCCCATTGGAACCGTGATGTCGCGCCTTTCGCGCGCTCGTAAAGCGCTTCGTGAAATCTTAAAGCAGCAAATTGCAGTCTCTTGATATGCATCCGACGACCGCACAACTCGAAGCTTTCCTGGACGGCGAGGCTTCCACCAGTGAGATGCGGGAGCTTGACGCTCACCTGCGACAGTGCTCGACCTGTGCGGCGAGTGTGCTGGGTCACGTCCAGGTCAAGCGTGCCGTCAGCACCGCCGGAAAACGATTTTCTCCCTCGCCTGACTTTCGCGAGCGTGTACGTAAGAGCATCGCCTCCAAGCCGCAGCGTTCACCGAGGCGGGCGTGGCTGACGGGCGCTGTGGCCGTCGCAGCGATGTTAGTTGTCGGAGTGATTGCAACCTCGGTCAACCAGCATCGCCTACAGCGGGAGCAGGTCTTCCGTGAGATCGCCGACCTCCACGTAGCAACCCTGGCCAGCACAAATCCGGTGGACGTAATCTCGACCGACCGCCACACTGTGAAACCTTGGTTTCAGGGAAAACTCCCTTTCACTTTCAATCTTCCCGAATTGCAGAACTCGGAATTCACCCTGTTTGGAGGCCGTGTCACCTATCTGAACGAAACGCCGGGAGCGGAACTGATTTACCAGATTCGCAAACACCAGATTTCCGTGTTTGTGTTTCAGGAGCGAGCTGTTGGGTCAGTCATGGGTGCTAGTTCCTGGGTTACAAAAGAAGCTTCGTTCAACCTGGAAACGTGGGGTAATGACGAGTTGCGCTACTTCGTCATGGGAGATGCATCTGCCGACGACATCCGCACGCTTGTGAACATGCTGAAGAAAGCAGAGTAGAGAAACGAGTCCTGCGTCTAGTCACTGAGACAGAAGCTATTTCCTTCCTCGATACAATCCTGCAATTCCCAGCGTGTAAGGCGTCCACGATACTTCCATGAACCCAGCCTTCCGCATGCGCTGTAGCATTTCCTCCGGCTGCGGAAAGCGCTCCACCGATGCGGGCAAATAAGCGTAAGGTCCGCGCACGCCCGAGATCAAAGTCCCTACCGCTGGCAGCACGTGCTTGAAATAAATTCGGTAGAGCTTGCCCATTAATCCGGCGGGCTCGCTGAAATCGAGGATGCCGCACTCGCCACTGGGTCGCAGCACGCGAACTATCTCTCGCAGTCCCAAGTCGTAGTCTGCCAGATTGCGAAAGCCGAAGGCGGTAGTGATCAAGTCAAAATGCTGGCCGGGAAACGGTAACCGCAATGCGTCGGCTTCCACCCACTCCAGAGAGGTAGCGAAGGACTTCTCCCGCGCTCGCTGCAACATGGCATGAGAAAAATCCGCCCCCAGGATTTTCGCTTTTGTATCTCGCCCCTCCCGCAGCAACGCGAGAGTCATGTCCCCCGTGCCACAGCATAGATCGAGCACGCGTGCATCCGAGCGAGACAAGATAGAAGCAAACACCTTCGCTGTCCGCCGCCACCATAGGCGATCCACATTGAAAGAGAGAACGTGATTCAGGAGGTCGTAGCGCGGCGCAATCGAAGTAAACATTTCCCGCACCGCCTGACTGGCAGCTTGCGGATCGCTCGTTCCCTCAGGAGCCGCACCAATCACTGCGGTTTTGGCCGGATCATTCATGTTGACTAGGAGAGTTCCCAAAACGCTGGAGCATTCCGCATGCGGCGACTCATGGTACACGTGCCTTTTGTGACAGCCTGTACAATAGTCCAACCGCCTCGCCGACTAATTGTTCGGGCACATCGTTCACAATTTCGACCTTGCCAATTTCTCTGGGTAGCACGAAGTGTACAACCCCACGGCTGGTCTTCTTGTCGCTTTGCAGCAAGCGGATGATGTCCGCATTGTGGGCGGTCACCTTGGGCAGCGGACCAAGCTTGAGAACCGTGTCCTGAATCCGCTGCGCTGTTCCCTTATCGCACTTATTGAAGTTTTCCGCTAAATGGGCTGCTGCGATCATTCCCCAAGCCACAGCTTCGCCATGAAGAAAACGTCGGTATTTCGATTCAGCCTCCAATGCGTGTCCGATGGTATGGCCGAAATTCAGTACCCGCCTCAGCCCACTCTCACGTTCGTCCGAGGAGACAATATTTGCTTTCAGTTTGACGGATTCGCCAATCACCCACTCCAACTTACCAAGATCACTGCGCAACGCTTTTATGGACGTGCTTTCCAGACAATCGAACAGATCAGGATTACCAATCACGCCGCACTTCAGGGCTTCGTACAATCCAGCGCGAAATCCCCGTTCAGGCAGCGTGGAGAGGACTGCAGGATCAATCAGCACCGCCCGAGGCTGATGAAATGTTCCCAGCAGATTCTTGCCAACCCGCAGATTGACGCCCGTTTTTCCTCCGACAGCAGCGTCCAATTGGGCTTGAACAGTCGTCGGGATCTGCACCAAATCCACACCGCGCATGTATAACGATGCCAGTAGGCCGGTGACGTCCCCGACTACACCACCACCAAAAGCGATGACCAGCGACTCTCGATCCGCGCCCTGTTTCACCAAAGCTTCCGCGAGCTTCTCGATCGTGGCCAGTTTCTTGTGTTGTTCGCCATCCGCCATCTCCACCAACTTGGGAGCAAAACCAGCGGACGAGAGCGATGCCATCAACTTCTTACCCCACTTGCGCCGTACCGGTGGCACGGTCACGACGAACACCCCACTCCAACCTCGCGAGAATGCTCGCCCGCCCACAAGTTCTTGCAACTTCTCTCCAGTTCGGTCCAGCAGGCCGTGTTGAATCACGGCTTCATACGGCCGAGGTGGAAGCGTGATCGTCACTCGTGTCATGGAAGCTCATCATAACGTAAGCAACGGGCCCACCCAGCCGCCTCGCAAACACGTGTTACCATTTTTTACATATGGATAAGGCGCCTTCGCAAACCGATTTCCTGGTCATTGGCGCCGGGGTTGCGGGATTGCGCGCTGCAGTCGAGTTAGCGAGTGCTGGCTCGGTTCTGGTTCTCGCCAAGCGCGAAGTGACTGAGTCCAACACGCAATGGGCCCAGGGCGGCATTGCCGCGGCACTCAGCGACGAAGACGAGATCAGTCTTCACCTCCAGGACACTTTGCTGGCCGGCGATGGATTGTGCAATCCTGACGCAGCTAAGGTGCTCGTCGAAGAAGCTCCAGAGCGCATTGACGAACTCATCCAGTGGGACACGGAATTCGATCGCGAGGGCACCAAACTCACTTTCGGACGCGAAGGCGCGCACAGCCGCAACCGCATCCTGCACGCTCACGGCGATTCCACAGGACGCGAAATTGTTCGTGCCCTCTATGCCAAGACTCAAGCTCTGAAGAATGTGTCGGTGCGCGAGTTCGAGTTTTCGACGGATCTGATCGTTGAAAATGGCCGCGTCAGTGGCGTCCACCTGATTGATGAGAATGGTGAGCGTCGGCAGTTAACTGCCTCCGCCGTATTGCTGGCCAGTGGGGGATTAGGACAGCTTTATCGCAACACTACCAACCCGGCGGTCGCAACCGGGGATGGTGTTGCGATGGCATTTCGCGCCGGGGCCGAAGTTAGCGACCTTGAATTCATCCAGTTCCATCCCACTGCGCTTTATCTGAAAAACGCGCCGCGATTCCTGCTCTCGGAAGCCTTGCGGGGCGAAGGCGCCTACCTGCGCAATCTTGAACTGCACCGCTTCATGACTAAGTATCACCCCATGGGCGAGTTGGCACCGCGCGATGTCGTGGCACGGGCCATCGTGCACGAACTCGATGTGAGTCGGACCAAAGATCCGGTCGTTTATCTTGATCTCACCCATCTGGATGCAAAGCACATCAAGTCCCGTTTTCCACGCATCTATGCCACCTGTTTGAGATTCAACATCGACATCACTACAGAACTGGTTCCCATCCGCCCGGCTGCGCATTACGCGATGGGAGGCGTTCGCACCGACCTCGATGGGCGGTGCACTATCTCCGGTCTTTACGCAGCTGGAGAAGCTGCGGCCACTGGTGTTCATGGCGCGAATCGCCTGGCGAGCAACTCACTATTGGAAGGTCTGGTATTCGGGGCCAGGGCTGGCAACGCCATGCGCGATGAATTGCGGATTGCGGAGGGCAAGGCTGCAAGCCCTAGTCGAGCAGTCTCCAATGGCCCGGTCGTTCCTGACACTGAAAATGTTATTGCGGAAATTCAAGATCTGATGTGGCAGAATGCCGGTATTGTGCGCTCCGGCAAAAACTTGAAAGCGGCCATCGAGCACCTGGAACGGATTGAGCCGAAAGTAGCTCATCCCCAAACCCGAAGAGCGCACGAGGCGGCGAACCTTCACACCGTAGCGTTACTAGTTGTCCGTTCCGCGCTGGCCCGAGAAGAGAGCCGAGGCGCTCACTACCGCACAGATTTCCCTGCGCATGACGATGCGCGGTTCTTGAAGCACTCCATTGTCAAAGGGGATTCTATCCGATTTGCTTGAAGTCATTAACCACAGGAGCCACAGGGTTACACAGAGGAACTCCACACACCCCCCAAAGAACCTAGCGGTTACTGCTCTCGAGCTTGCGGATAGAGTAAGGACGCCAGCACTGAAACCAGCAGGATCCCCGCCAACACTGCCAAAGTTACAACCGTTGGTACCTGAAGGACGTCGGAAGCAACCATTTTCGCTCCGATAAGAACCAGCACTACCGCCAGTCCGTAGTGCAGATAGTGAAATAACTCCATCATGCTGGCCAATACGAAATACATGGAGCGCAGGCCGAGCACTGCAAATACATTTGACGTATAGACGATGAACGGCTTCAGCGTAATGGCAAGAACTGCGGGAATAGAGTCTGTGGCGAACACCAGATCGGTAGTCTCAACCACCACGAGAACCAGAAACAGTGGGGTTGCGTAAAGGCCCGCACGTCGCACGAAAAACTCGTCACCCTCATAGTCCGTGGTCACCGGCAGCCAGCGTCGAAAAATGCGCAGTACGGGATTGCGGTCCGGTTCCATTCCCTCGCCGTGCTGGCGAAACAGTTTGATGCCACTGTAGATCAGCAGCACTCCGAACAGGTAGATGATCCAATGAAATCTGCGAATGAGGGCAATGCCAGCGACGATGAAAACGGCACGCATCACCAGAGCCCCAACAATCCCCCAGAAAAGCACTTTGTGCTGATGTGCTAGAGACACGCGAAAGTAGCGGAAAATCAGCAGGAAAACGAAAAGATTGTCCACACTTAGTGAGAGTTCGACCAGATAACCTGTCGTGAACTCCACTGCTGTGGCGTGCCCGTAACGAAAGTAAACCAGAGCAGCAAAGCCGATAGCCAGCGCTATCCAGGTGAGGCTCCAGCCCACGGCTTCACGAAACTTCACCGCATGGCCGGGTCGCTGCAACAAGCCCAGGTCCAGGGCCAGCATCCCCAGCACAAACAGGTTAAACAGAATCCAGAAGAGTGACTGGCTCAATTAAGCCTCGGAAAAGGTTTACGCGCACCCGCAACCACAACCATGGTACCGGGGGCACTAGTCAGCTCGACCCCACTTCCCTGCCTGCCATTGCGGCCAGATGTCGAAGGACTTCATCATCTCGTCGAAATGAGTTTCCCGCATAGTCCCCTCGATTTGCGCATGATGGAGGCGTGGGGCCAAACGTTCAGGAGCATCGGCGATCCCGAACGTGACTATGGCGGCTTCCGCCACGTGTTTTTTCAGTTGCGGGAAATCCACTTTGTCGTAGGTATCGGACATGGCGTGGTAGTTAATCAGATAGTTCGCTTCGCGCTGACCGGCCACGAGCGTGGGCACACCTTCCAGCATGAAATCAAAATGGTCGGTGCCCCATTCCATGTCCGTAGTCAGGGCGGTCGCATCAAACTGCTTCAATGGCGCCACTAGGCGATTCACAGCGCCGAGCATATCCTTGCGGCCGCCCACAGAAAATCCGGTGACGGCGCCAGTTCCTGAATCGAAGATGACAACACCGGCAGCGTTGTCCAATTCATTGCGATGGGCGATGGCGTAGGCGTGCGATCCCAGTAATCCCTCCTCCTCTCCGGAGAACAGGATGAACCGAATGCTGCGCCGGGGGCGAAGTCCGGCTGCTTTGATGGCACGCAATGCATCAATGACCAAAGCAGCATTGCAACCATTGTCCAGGGCGCCTGTACCCAGATCCCAGGAATCGAGGTGCGCACCCAGAATGACAAATTCATCCGGCTTTTCGCTGCCACGCAACTCACCGATCACGTTGGGAGCGGTAATTCGACCACCCACATGGTTGGGAATAGACAGATTCGCGTACAGCTTCTGGCCGGAGGCCAGCAGCCGGGCCATCCGCCCCGCATCTTCTCGCGCTACCATCACCATGGGCAGGCGGTCAATTTTCCCCTTTGTCGAATTGGTGTGTCGATAGAGAAGATCGTAGGGACGGGTGGATTGAAACGCAATGGCCAGTGCCTTGCCTTGCACAGCCCGATCAATGGTTCCAGGAGCATTGACATATTCAGCAAACAGGTCTGCCCAAACCTTCATCTCGTCGGAGTGCACCAACAGAATTTTCCCTGCGATGCTCCCAGCCGCGGAAAATTCTTGTTCGGTGCCGTGTCCGACGTCAACCACAGGCACGTGTTGCGTTGCCGCAAGAGCCGGTGCCCAGGCGATCGACACTAGTCGCACTTTAAACTGCTCTGGGGCTACAACGGTCATGGTTGTCGCGCCTTCAGACCACGACGCCGGGATGGTAAAAGTCTCCGTGTGGACGCTGTCGGCACCCGCAGATCTGAACGCTTCAGTTCCCCACTCGGCAGCCCTTTGCATGGCTGGCGTTCCCGGCACCCGTCCGCCGATTTCGTCGGTCAGGCGGTGCAAGTTGTTTTCGAGAGTAGAAGGTTTTAAGGCTTCGGAGATCAGCCGGTCAGCTGGACTCTGTGCCAGGGCACTGGCCAGCGCAAGCAGAGGCAGGAACAGAAACATTATTCTTTTGGGCATGATGGAGGAATTAGAAATGAAAATCGCAAAAATTGCCACCAGCGTTGAGCTACTGCGCTGCTCAGTCCTTCGCGAGAAGCCGAAGCAAGAACGACCCACTACTCGCTCTTTATTTTTTGTCCAGCATGCGCACCGTCTCTAGCGTCACGGCGCCCACAATTTCCAGGCTCTTGGGGCTGAGCTTGTCCACAGTGTCCTGGGTGGTATGCCAGAATACGTTGTTGTAGCCATAGTCGAAATCAATCAGATCCACGCTGGGGACGCTTTTTTCGACGAACGGCATATGATCGTCCGTGATAATGTTATCGCGCTCGAAGAAGTGCGACTGTGATCCCAGCTTGGTCGCTGCCTGATAAACCATGTCCTCGAGCCACGGAGTTGAATTCCGGTCATGATCGATATTCAGGTCAGCGTCGCCGATCATGTCTTCCAAAATGAAGGCCTTGACCTTCTTCAGAGTCCCATCTTTCTGCCACTTGTCCGCGAGGTGACGCACTCCGTATAGGCTCTCAGGGTCGTACCAGGGAAGCCGCATGGATTCTTCCGCGTCGTCCCATAGTAACCACACGCTGTAGCCGTCCCGCTGCTTACCTCGTAATTGATTCGCGATTTCGAGCAAAAGCGCGCTGGACGAAGCTCCGTCGTTGGCTCCGATGTAGGCAGTATTGCGCAAGGGGAAATTGGTATCGTAATGGCTCGCGATGATGATGATGCCGTCCCGCGTGCCCGGATACTTGGCGATGATGTTGTGGACAGGAAACTTCCCTTCTGTCGTATCTATGGTGAAGGAGTCGTCCTCAACCAGATCCCCCTTCAGATGCGAGGAAATGTAATTCTCCACTTTCTTGTGATTCGCGCTTCCGATAGGGCGTGGCCCCAGAGCCACGATTTCCTTTACATATTGCATGGCGCGGGTGGAGTTGAAGCTCGGAGGAGGGCCGGCATCGGCCGAAGAGGAACTTTCAACTGCCGCGGCCGAAGAAGCGCTGACCGCAGGCGTTGTCGCCTGTGGCGCCGTTGCAGCTTCTTTCTCGCGGTCACAGGCCAACCCATTCAGCGACAGAGTCAGGACGAGCACGACAATTGCCCATCGTCCCACAGGCTGATTTTTCTCTGGCGCGGATGCGATCAGCTTCATTGTCCCTTTCGTGCCGCCCGCGCTTTTCGCTGCTTGGGATGGACCAGCCACGCAATTCCGATGCTCAGAATGTACAGCGCGACCATGGGCGCGGCAAAAATACACATGTTTAAGATGTCCGTGGTCGGCGTAATGATGGCGGCGATGATAAAAATTACCAGAATCGAATAGCGCACGTTGCGCCACATCCAACCCGCGCTGACCACTCCCATGAGAGCCAGGAAAAAAACCAGAATCGGCAACTCAAAAACCACGCCCAGCCCCAGAATCACGGTCAGGAAAAGGTCCGTGTATTCATGGATAGTAATCATGGGCTGAAACTGCTTGCCGTATCCGATCAGGAAATCTAGGGCAGCGGGATAAACCAGCTTGTAACCAAACAGCCCTCCGGCCACGAAGAGACCGACTGTCGAGAACATGAACGGAAAAACGTAGCGCTTCTCGTTGCGGTAGAGCCCCGGAGAAATGAACAGCCAGACCTGATACAGCACAAACGGAGAAACAACAAATAGGCCTGCCAACGCACCGATCTTCAAGTAAAGATTAAAAGGCTCAGTAGGGCTGAGATAGACCAGCTTTTCGGCCATGCCGTTACGGTGCAATGCCTCCATGATGGGGCGCTGCATCAGGGCAAAAATGTTGTCCGCGTAGCTCCAGCAGGCGAAAAAGCCGACCACCACGGCAATGATCGAATAGATAATCCGCCGCCGCAGTTCCTCAAGATGCTCCAAAAAGCTCATGGCGGGCAGTGCGCCCGACTGATTTGCAGGAGGCAGTTCGGCAACAACTTCAGGCATTGGGGGCCTTCATCAAGGAATGGGTCTCTGGGTTCTCGTCCGGCATCGGAGATCCGCCGCCAGATGCGCTTACCACTCCCGCTGGGGGCTCGGCGGGCGGCAAGGCCTGCTGTTGCGTTTCCATTTCCAACTGCGAGATCTCCGCCGTGATCTGGGCCTTGAAGTCGTTCGACGCGCGCTTGAACTCGTTCAGTGCTTTTCCCACCTGACGCGCAATCTCGGGCAGCTTTTTGGGTCCGAATAGCAGATACGCCAACAGAACCAGAATCAGGGTCTCGGAAAAGCTCATGTAGCTCATGATACTGCCCCTGAGCGACGGCAGCAACGCAGCGGAAATTGAGAAAGACATCGGAGTCCTAAAGCAGCAATCTCAACCCATACATAACAACTCTCGAAATTACGAAACTTGTGGGCTGAAACCCGCATCCTAACTACTGAGCGCAGCCTTACCGAGATGGTTACTTCGGGTTGGTAGGACGGCTTTTATTTGCGTGCTATACTGCGCTCAGATGCGGTTGCTGCGGTTTTTCCATGCCCGAATCAAAGGACACTATCAAGATGGCCAGTAGTTCTCGTCGCGCTCTTTCCATTGCGTTTCTCGCTCTTCTTACCTGCGGATTACTGGGCATGGTCTTCGGACAAAAGATCAATCCCGCGACAGCGCCCGGCGCGGACCAGGAAGTTCGAGACAGTCTGCGGCAATTCACCGATGTGTACAGCCTGGTGGAGCAGAATTACGCCGAGCCGGTGAATGCCGACAAAGCCATCTATAACGGGGCCATCCCGGGCATGTTGCACGTGCTCGACCCGCACTCGAATTTCTTTGACCCCAAAGCCTATTCCCTGCTCCGGGAAGATCAGCGTGGAAAATATTACGGCGTGGGAATGACGGTCGGGCCGCGCAACAATAAGGTAATCGTAATCGCGCCTTTTGCTGGTACACCGGCTTATCGAGCTGGCATTCGTCCTGGCGACGTCATCGTCGCGGTGGACGGCAAGACCACCGACAACATGAGCACCGGCGACGTTGCCGACCTGCTTAAGGGACCCAAGGGCACAACCGTTCACATCACCATCCTGCGCGAAGGGAACGACAAGCCGCTGGAATTCGCCGTCGTGCGCGATGAGATCCCGCGCTATAGCGTGGACCTGCACTTCATCATCCGGCCAGGGATTGGCTATCTGCATATCAACGGCTTCAATGAGACCACCGAAAAAGAAGTGGCCGACGCGCTCGATAAAATGGGCGATCTAAAAGGCCTCATCCTCGACCTGCGCCAGAATCCCGGCGGCCTGTTGAGCGAAGGGGTAGGCGTGGCCGATAAGTTCCTGCGCCGTGGCCAGTTGATTGTTTCGCACCACGGACGCAATTCACCTGAGAAGCGCTATACCGCCAGTCATGGCGACGGCGGCAAGGAGTATCCTCTGATCGTTTTGATCAATCGTGGGACCGCTTCCGCGGCTGAGATTGTGGCAGGGGCGATTCAGGACCATGACCGCGGCTTGCTCGTGGGCGAAACCTCTTTTGGCAAGGGTCTGGTACAGACCGTGTATCCGCTTTCTGAAAATACCGGACTCGCCCTCACCACCGCGCATTACTACACCCCGAGTGGACGGCTCATACAGCGCGATTATTCCAACGTCTCGCTTTACGATTATTATTTCGAGCGCGATGACGACAGCAAGACCGCTAACCGCGAGGTGAAACTCACGGACAGCGGTCGTACTGTTTATGGCGGCGGAGGCATCACGCCAGACGTGAAGTTCGATCCTCCCAAGAGCACCCACTTCCAGGACTCGCTGTTGCAGCACTATGCATTCTTCAACTTCGCCAAGCACTACATGGTGAATCACCACCCGGCGAAGACTTTTGAGGTGGACGAGGCAACCCTGCAGGACTTCCGCAAGTTTATGGACTCGGAGAAGATTCCGTATTCCGAAGCCGACCTGCTTGAGAGCAATGACTGGGTACGCTCCAATATCAAGAGCGAGATTTTTGTGAACGCCTATGGCCAGGAAGAAGGCCTCAGGGTGCGCGCGGAGACTGATCCCGAAGTGCTGAAGGGTCTCGACCTTTTGCCGCAAGCCAAGCAGTTGGCCGACAACGCGAAACACATCATCGCGGAACGCAGCAGTCCCCGGCCGCTGAACCGGTAAGCGGAGGAAAGACTTAGGCAAGGACAGCTGCCGTAGGCCGTTCAGACGAGCGGGCTGCAATCTCTTGTCCGCTTGGGCACTTCCGCTGTACCTGCTCGGGTAACATTGACTTGCCCCCCTCCCTGTGTGACAATCCGCCCATAATCAGGCCGTGCGCCCCATGGCCATCACCTTATGGCCATATCAAAAGAAGGAGCCTTGCTCTTGCCCGTGTTGCTTGCCATCGCCGCGGGATGGACTGATTGGCGCTCCCGCCGCATCCCTAACTGGTTGACGGTTCCAGGTTTGCTTCTGGGAATCGCTGCGAATTCCTGGTTGCGGGGATGGGGCGGATGCAAAGATTCTCTTCTGGGCGCAGGATTGGGGCTGTTGCTGCTTCTGCCCTTTGTGCTCATCAGGAGTCTGGGGGCGGGCGACTGGAAATTTGTGGGCGCGCTCGGCGCATGTTTGGGCCCGCAGAACCTGGTGACGGTGCTGGTCTTGGGGATTCTAGTTAATGGGTTGATGGCAGTAGTCATGGTGGTCTGGAAAAAACGAATAGGCCAGACGCTGCGCAATATGGGCCGGATGCTGGCGGCGTTCTTCACCATCCACTTGCCCAGCTCGGACTTGACGCTGGATAATCCAGAGTTAGTGAAGGTACCGTTTGGCGTGGCCGTGGCCATCGCCGTTCTTGTATATGCGGGCCGCCAAGCCTGGGGAGTGTCGTGATGCTGAACATTCTAAGATTCGTGCGAATAAAGCGCAGGCGCGCGCGGGGGGGAAACGAGCATTCGTCGAGCACGCTCAGGATCCTCGGTGGAACCACCGCATCCGAAATCGCCGAAGCCGCCTTGGTGTTTCCCATCTTCTTCATGGTGCTTCTGGGCATCTACTGGTTCGGACGGGCTTTTAATACTTATGGCACTATCAATCACGCGGCTCGGCAAGCGGCACGTGCTGCAGTAGCCCAAACCTGCGCTACCTGCGGCAACGCCAGCCTAAGTCCTGACCTCGTCGCCGACCAAGTTAAGCAAGCGCTGCAAGCCTCGAGCCTCGATCCTAACCAGGTCTCGTTCATACCTACGTCCCGTACACCATGCGGCACAGGCCCGGCTTCATGTTCGGTACCCGGCGCTGGCGAGCCTCAGGTTTGTGTTCATTTTAATGTGCAGCTTCAGAACACATTACCGAACGGATCCGGTGCGCGCGCTTGTGGTGTCTCTGTCGAATTTCAGTACCCCTACCAGTTTTCTTTGCCCTTCACGTCATTGAATATGCAGAGAATCATGCTCAACGCGGGAGTCCAAATGACGGGAGAATACTGATCTGATGTTAAGGCAAGACCAACTCATGAGCGCTGCGCCTGAAGGCATCGTCCTTCCTCTTGCAGGCGAGGACGGCGCTGCGCTCATTGAATTCGCTGTCTCACTTCCTTTGCTGGTCGTTCTGGTAGTAGGAATTTTTGACTTTGGTGGCGCGTTCAACACCAAGCAGGAACTGAACAACGCAATGCGCGAAGCCGCACACTTTGGTGCGAATCAACCTACTAACGACTTGGAACTTTCACGTCTCAGCCCTCCTTCTATTGACGCGATACGCTTCCTGGTCGATGCTTATTTGCAGAACGCTCATCTCGGCGACTGTGGCTTAAGCGCTGTGGCGGAGCCCTCTTATAGCGGCTCTCCGCCGGTGTGGGTGTACAGCTCAACTGGTGGTGGCTGTTCTCTTACCCTGAGCATCAGCCGGAGTAACGTCGTCCAGGAAACCATAGGTGGCGCTACTGTGAGGATGCTTTACACGAATGTCCAGATTGTCTATCCGTACCAGTGGCATTTCAATAGCGTGATCCAGTTGCTGGTGCCAGGATCCAGCTTCGCGCTCACCACGATTCGTAGCGATGCTACCGCAGTGAATATGAATTGATCATGCGCAGCGTAACTAGGCGACGACGAATCACCTTTCGACGCAACCACCCGGAGAGTGGACAAACGATACTATTGGTCGCGCTCGCCATCGTAAGTCTGCTTGGTATGGCGGCGCTAGCGATTGACGTGGTCACGCTATATGTCGCTCGCACTGAGATTCAACGGGCGGCTGATGCCGCTGCGTTGGCCGGGGCTAAGGCCATCGCCGATTCCGCCGTCACTTCGCTCGATGCAAGCAGTCCTAACCTCAGCGCCGCACAAACGCTGGCTCAGAATATGGCGACGGCCGCCGTTACCGCACTCATCACCGCGAGTCCCCCCATCAATCCAGTGGCCGGGGCAGCGCCGACTTTAGTGACTGTCACTCCGATACCAGTGGACTTCACCCATCAGGGAAACCCTCGCATTACCATCGCCCTGGTAAGAACGAATCTTCCTACTTTTTTTTCCAAGATTTTTGGGCGGAGTGCGGCCAGCGTGACTGCGACCGCGACCGCCGAGGTTTATAATCCGGCCAACCTGGGCACCTTTACACCGATCTCTCCAACGAGCGTGAAGCCTTGGCTGGTTGCAAATTCAGATCCTACTGGTACGGCTCCAAAGTTCGTAGACACCACAACCTGGATCGTTGATTCTGGTGTGATCGGAAAGAACTTCGACCTAGTCTCCGATTGCGGCAGTGATCCAACTGATTGCTTGCCTTTAAATCATGACCCGCCGGCCAAGATTGGAGGCACCACTCAAGTTGAATACGTACCCGCGGCAGTGACGATTCCCAATACGGCAAACGTTTGCCCGCAAGTCTGCGGTGGAGCAACTGACTACGAGCAGGCTATTGAATGTGCCGACGTATCAACCTCGTATCAAGTGCTTTCATGTGGAGGCGGTGCTGCCCAAGCACAATGGGATCACACAGTAACCCCTGGCCCTCCACCAGGCAATAACGCTACCACCCTGGGAGGTGTATGCCTTATACACGCGTCAACCACTGGTTTCGGTAAGGGTCAGGACTTGCTCCAAGACCCGGGCCCTTGGCCCGCTGCTCCTTTCCAGTACAAGTCCCAAAGCGGTCTGCAGAATGGGAATTTGGTATCCACTAGCAGTTCGGTGGTGACCATCCCTATCCTTGACACTACTTCATTTTCTAGCGGCACTCCTAATGTCACGATCGTTGGATTTTTGCAGGCATTCATCAACCAGATCAACGACGGCACAGGAGTGGCTCCTGTCGGCAGCGTGAACATCACCGTGCTCAACATCGCCGGATGCAGCACTACTCCCAACGCGTCCGCTCCGGTCGTCGGAGGCGCTGGAACTTCTCCCGTCCCTGTTCGCTTGATCACTCCACCGTAGTCAAGTTGACCAGCACTACTTACTTAGCGGTTCTATAATCCCCGTCAGCACATCGGGTGCGTCGCTGCGCTCCAAGTGTGGGTATCGGATTCCGTCGTGGTACGGAATGGCATAGGTCTTGAAGAACTTCGTATTCTCTACCAACAGTTCAATAGGCTGGCTGCTAGTTTTCGAATCGCGCAATGCGTCCAGCAGAACATCTTTCGACCAGGCGCGTCCATTGATCGCCACCAGCTTCATCTCCGGCCCAATCCCGGCTACGAAAGCGGGCGATCCGTAGATCACGTCCACGAGTTCACCGCTCTTGCTGGCCACGAAGCCCAGCGAGTAAGTCGCGTCCACGAACCCGTCAAGGCCCTCGGCAGTCTGCCCAAATACGTTGGGTTTGTCGTTGTAAATCAACCGCCATCCGCCACGCTCAATGCCTCCCAAAGGCGCGTGCGCTGCGGTCGAATGCACGCGCTCGTTCAGCAGTCCAGCCCAGTCGTACGGAGCCACCTGATTCAACCCGCGCACCACGTCGTCAAACGTATAGGGCACAACTTTCGGTGGACCACTCTCTCCGCCATGGAACACGCGGCAGAAATCGTTCAGCGACTTCTGCCCATGCGTCTGTTGCCGGATCGTCGCATCCACTTCCAGCCAGATCAACTCGCCCTCCGGATAGTAGTCCAAGCCACGCCGCCAGTTTGACCACTGCGGTCCCTGCAGGCGAAGGATCTGCACCGATCGCCCGGTGTCCTCGAGCGGACGCCACGTCCGGCCCGTTCGATGATCGAGTGACGCAGCCGTTCCCGCCAGCGCCTCGCGATACTGTTCCGGCGTCCACAGCCCAGTCCGGGCCGCGAGCACATTGCCCAAATACTCGGTCAGCCCCTCGTAAACCCACAGCAAATCGCCGACCATCGGGTCCTGATAATTACGCGTCGCCAACCCCGCCGGACGGCGGTACTTGCCATTCCAGGAATGCGTAAACTCATGCGGCAACAGGCTGGCAGCAAGCATGTGCAAACTGGAATCGGTCAGCGTGCGTTCTCCCACGCTGTTATCGCTGGATTGATGATGTTCCACGCCGTGATGCCCCGCCTCGTCACTAAGGGTCAGCAAAAAGTGATACTCGCTATAGTGACGCGCCCCAAACAGCGCTCCGGTTTCAGCCACCAGCTTGCGATAGGCGGTTTCGTCAGCGGGAGTGATCGCCAGACCCGCTTCGCTGTCGCTGACCATGTCAATGACATGGGCCGGAGTTTCTCCCGCTTTACTTAGTTCGACTCTGCGGTAGTGGTCACCGGCGATCAGTGGAGAATCAACCAACGTGGTCAGCGAAACGGTCTTGAAGGCAAGGATCTCGTTCACGCCAGACTGACTGACTCCAGAGGAGGCCAGCGCTGTCCCAAACTTCCAACCCGCAGGCAGTTGGACCGATGGAGCAAACTGCACATCATCCGAGCTGACGCCCTGCGGATAAAGCACCACCTGGTTCCAGTTAAGGTCGAGCAGATTTGCCGTAGCTGAAGGTCCACCAGCTCCCGCGCTGCCATCCGTGGTGATGGTGTCGAGCGAGACTTTCAACTCGGTCGCGCCAGCAGGCACGTTCACGTGGAAGGCGCACATATCAATAGGATCGCGCTGCCAAGTGAGTGTCTGGCCGCCGGCTTCCATTTTGATCCCAGTGACATTTGCGATCGGCCCCGAAGGACGATGATTGCCGGGAATCCACTTGGGATAGACCAGCGTCACCGGCCCTGGCTTAACCGGGAAGATCATGCGCGAGTGGAAAATGTTACGCGGCGCGTCCGTCAGATCAACGTTAAGTTGGATGGACTGAGCGTTGGCGAATTTCAACAATGATGAAACCAGCAAAAAGCTAGCAAGCAGAAAACGGCGCACGTGGTCCTCTTTCAGAAGTCATCTTTCGGAAAACTTTGGCGGGGTGAGGGTACTAGAGGAGGCAGCGGTTTTGCAACTGGAGTTCAGCCACTAATCTTGGCCTCTCAGCCCAGTTCAGCAGCTGCTTGGCTGCTTTTTCCTGCGCCGTAGATAGATTCCCGCGATGCCCGACGACACCAGCAGCAGCGTTGCCGGCTCGGGAACTGCGGGCGGAGGAGGTTTGTGATGGCACGGTTTGCCTGTTCCGGTCGAGGTGTCGCCCGGAGGGCAAGTCCTCTCTGGAATTCGTGGCGGATACAGCGGAGGCAGGCCTCCACCGGGGAACGAAACCGAACTTGAGATCTGCGGCGGCTGGGCCGGGCCCATTCCGCCACCTTCGTGATTTCCAAGGACGGAGTTCAAGTCACCAGGGAACGGGACTCCCGCGCCCGTCCCGTCAAACGGCTCTTCAAATTTTGCGGCAGGCGGTTCGAACGGGGAAGTTTCCGGCATGGCCGCTTCTGAGACTCGATTGGCGCAGCGCGTGCGAGCCGTGATCTTGCCGTCGGTAATCAGCTTTTCGCCGCGACGCAGGGAGACCTTTTTTCTGCTCCAAAAAATCCTGTCACCCATCCGGTACGAAAGATAAACCAGCTTGGGCTGATCCAGTTCGATCACTTTGGCGTTGCGAAAATCGAAGCCTGCGTAATGACTTCCCACCACAGCATCGTGATCGCTGATCTGGCGCAAGTCATTTGCGGTCTGCACGCCTCCCGGAACCACCGAGTAGGGGTAAACCACGCGCCGAGGGACCGTCAGCGGTACGGTGACGGATCCAGCGGCAAGCATGGCCAGGTTCTGGCTGAGGTCACCGTGCGTCCATCTGTCATTGGCCTGATCGGAGCCGGTTCGGATCGAAGACCGGACAGACAATGCCCACCACGCACAGAGATAGCCAAGCACCAGTACGGTACCTGTCAGAAACCTCCGGCGCAGCCGCCGCTGGCGGGACTTAGTCCGACGCACCCGCACTGGTCTTTCTGGATAGCTCAATTAAGCTCCTGCCAACAATTCGATTTGCCGGGGAAGGGTAAGCGGAACACCAACCCGGTTCAAGCACTTGACCTTCCACAATTCCGGCGCCGAAGCTGATGATTTGACTGGAGTTGCCACCGCTGTTGCTTGCAATGGTAGCAGAACTGGGAAGTTGTTTGCGTAAAACCTGCTGTGGAATTCTGCTTATTTTCCCATGACGGGCCTTCGTGTTGGGTCTAGAAAAAACGATTTCCCGGTATCATCAAACCCGTTCCCTTTTGGTACCCCTCGTCACAACGGGAAAATCCGGCCACCACAAGCAGGCCCTGCCGACCCGATAACTAAGGTTCTCTGCCCGAGACAACGATCTTTTAAACAGGAGTTTCGTATGTCCAGAATCGCGGGCGGCGAAATCCGTGAGGAGTGATGCCGTGAAGGTTTTAGTCGCTGAGGATGAACCTCTTTTTCGCAAACTGCTGACGGAATTACTGTCTCCGGAATTCGAGTTGACGGTGGTCGAAGATGGCACCAGCGCCCTGCTGCATCTCCGGCAACAAAGCGGACCTGTCATGGCAATTCTCGATTGGGTTATGCCCGGGATCGCAGGCCCGGACCTCTGCCGCGAACTGCGATCCGACCCCCAAACTGCGGGTACCTACCTCATCTTGCTGACGGTCCGGAATAGCGCCGCTGACATTATTGTGGGGCTTCGAGCCGGCGCCGATGACTATGTAACCAAGCCGGTAATGGGGGACGAACTGCGCGCGCGAGTCCGGCTGGGATGCCGCATCTTGAGAATGCAGGAATCCATGGACAATCAATCCGCCGCCCTGGATGCGGCCCTGGCGCGGGAGCGATCGCTCGAGCAAAATTTGCGGTCATTAGAATCACGCCTTGCGCAAGTGGAACCTCAGTTGCATCCCCTAATCGCCGCCGGAGTCTCATCCCGGCGCTGACAGCGACCCACGGGGCATCACGGCTCGCGCCATGTCTGCTGTCCTCGCGCCCCTTGCAACTGTGACAACTGTCACATTTGTCCGCCGAATTTTGATAGCGGTCTGCCGGTCTGAATTGAAACCGAGAGCCCGTCTTTCACCGCACTGAATGATCGGCGGAGTGGATCGAGTGGAGAAAGAAAAATACACCTAGGACCAGCAGAGCCGCGACGACATATCCGATCAACTTTGCCAGTCGGCCCGCGTTGTCCCCGTCTCCCATGAACGCAGATTATACTTGTGGGCGGCACGGCCCGGAGGGTGCGCGATTTTGCCCCATCACTGGAGCGGATCGGGCAATCGCTCGAATACGTGCTCGACGGGAGGCGGCTGTGTGAATTTCAGCCAGAACCGCATCTTAGTCGGAGGCAACTGAATATGGTTACTGTGAGGTTTCCTTAGGGCGCTTATGAACAGTTACACGAGTTCTGTCAAAAAGCTCTTTGTTTTCGGGTTGAATCGCTGGATTGCACACTCAGAAAGTTCCCCGCTTGAGCTAAGAGCTACTGACGAGCTCGAGGAAGGCCTCATGAACACGGGTGTCAGCCGACAGTTCGGGATGGAAGGTCGCCGCCATAACGTTTCCCTGTCGAACCGCCACGGGGTCACCCCCTTCCGTAGCGATGACCTGAACTTCAGGACCGATGTGCTCAATCTTCGGGGCGCGGATAAACACCATTTCTAATGGCTGAGTGCCCAGCCGACCTTCGCGGATCGAGCTGTCAATCTGGCGTCCATAAGCGTTGCGGCGGATGCGGATGTCTAGAGCGCCCAGTCCCGCTTGCTTCGGATTCTCTACTTCGGTTGCGAGCAGAATCGCGCCGGCGCAGGTGCCGAAGGTCGGCTTCACGTGGACGAACCGCTTGAGCTTTTCGAATCCGGCCTCGCCCAGCAGCTTGAGAAACGTTCCCGACTCGCCGCCGGGGATGACCAGGCCGTCAATCTCGTCGAGTTGTTCAGGCTTTTTGACGAGCACAACTTCAGCTCCCAGCTCTTCGAGCCGGCGGCGGTGAGCATCGAAATCGCCTTGCAGGGCTAGGACACCAATTTTCATGGGCAGTCGTTTGTCGTTTGCTGCCAGCCAAACTGCGGCCAGTCAACTCACATTAGTAGATGCAAATGTAACCCAACAAGTCTCAATAACCGTGAGACCTGATGCGCACCGTCTATAATGCCTTCGATTCATACCGGAGGCCGCAATGATCTCGCCCAATCGAAACGCACTCTTCGTATCGTTCCTGAGAACGGTAATTGTGAGCACCGCTACCATTCTCTTCTTCACCACGCTCCTGGCCGGGCAGCTCGCTGCGCAGGACCAACCTCCGCAACCCGCTCCCCCAAGGCCAGTCGAGGACATTGTCGCTGTGGCAACGCAGGATGCGCTCACCAAGACCCTCGCCGATCGCGTTCGTCAGTCCTGGGCGGCTTGGAAGAGAGGAGATGCCGCCGCTTTCGGCGCACTAACCACGGAAGACTATCGCGAGGTGGCGGCCACCGGCACTCTGCATTTCTACCGGTTCACATCGCAGGAATTGGCCGCGTTTCCCATCACTCAATTCACCATCAGCCAGTTGCAAGCCCTGCCCATCGGACACGAGGGCGCTCTCGTCACCTACGTGGGGCTCATTACGTTTCGAAATGGAGGCCCGGTGAAATTTGCCTTCGGCGAAGTTTGGGTCAAGCAGGGGGACGAGTGGAAGTGCCAATACTCGCAGGCCACCGCGATGCTGATACCGTAAGGAGAAGGCGGTGCACCCTCGGGATGAGAATTAGGCTGATCCACCCGCCTCTCTAGAAATCAGTAACTACCTGCTAAGGATACCAGGGAATTCTTTCTCCGCTTGTGTCCGAGCGAAAGCCTCAGCTTCAGCTTCGCTGTCACCCTCCCACAAAACCTCAAAATCGCCGTCCTGCGGGCCACCGGCCTGTAGCACCTTTGCGATCTGAAACTTCCCTTCCGGCGTCCTGTTCTTGACGAGATTGGCGGGAATTCCACCAACAGAAAGATTGACCGGATACAAAGAAGTCGACCTGAGCTTAACCATAAAAGTGAATGATAGCACGACGTTTGAGACTATACTTTACCGCGTGCACGATTTCTCATGGACAACTTTTCTTGGCTCACTCATTGGCGGGGGTGCTACGGCATGGCTCACGGTGAGGGGGCTCAGCAGCCATCTTGCTGATCGTTGGCTTACACGCTACAAAAGCGAACTTGATAAGGAATTTGAAAAATACCGCGACACGCTAGAACAAGGACGTAAACGGATCGAAGCTGACCTTGGGCAACGGACCTACGTTAGCAAGGCTCAATTCGACACTGAATTCGATGCAATAAAAGACATCTTTGCGGCTTTGGGAAAGCTACGGCTTAGCCTTAACGGGCTTAGACCATTCTTTGATTGGATACCAGACGACGAAGAGTCACGATTGCAGCTTGTTTCCGCTCGGTTGGGCCATTTCAAACCGCTGCTCGACGCGCTAATTACTACTGTTGAAAGTGCTTATCCGTTCGTGCCGGATGACATTTACGAACAGTTGGAGATATGTATGAGGACGGGAACAATTGAGATGAAGCATATCGAACAATCGGGGGCTAAGGCGCTTTCGCCGAGCGGCTACGAAGACGGAGCTAAGCAGCACGAAAAGTTCACTACAGCCTATTTCGCTGCCGCAAAGCAAGTGCGGGAGCGCCTCAGGCGCTTATCCGAAATTTAACCATTACTGCGTCGCTTCAAAGGGGATCAGCCCTATCTAACCTAGGTTCACCGTGATAGGAACCGAGGCGAAAAGTGGGAAGTGGTCGGATACCTTTGTTTCGTCGTTGAAATCTACCCTGTTCTCGTTTTCTCTAAATTCCTGTGCGGCGTCAGGATCGATAGCTTCAAAACGCGGGCCGGCGAATATGTAATCGACTGTAAGAGAGGGTCGGTTTCCCAAGCCTTTGGCCTTCGTGCGACCATCGACCATCGAGATAAAACCTCGGCGGTCGAGAGTCGCATATTCTATTGATTCAGGAGTGAAATTAAAATCTCCAGCAATGATCCATATCGGTGGAAGGCGACCATACGTTTCTTTGTGCCCATCCTTGTTCATTGGCTCAACATGTTCTCCGCGCATCTTGAACTTTTGGGCGCGCCATTCGTTGTAACGTGAGACTATCCCATTCAAAACAGTGTTCAACTGGCGCAGCCGGGTTTGAGAGGCAACTTCGTCAATGAGCGGGATGCCTTCGCGCTCCAGCATCAGCGTAGTGAGATGCAGATTGATCACGAACACATCCAACGGTTTCGGCAACTCGCTTCCGCCTACCTCGCTGAGGACTAAGTGAATAACCAACGCTGCTCTAGGTTCGGTATTGCGATCACCGAAGTAGAGGCCTGATTCAAGGGCTACCACCTCCATACAACCTAGTGGGGCACCACTGGCATTTTGCGGTAGCCCAGCTACCCACCTTTTGTGATCCTGATTTAGGGCTGGCAAACTCCACAGAGGAAAAAGAGGCAAGTCCTTCCTCACCAAAATCGCGTTTCCCTGCGCAAGAAAGGCACTCTCAGACCACTCTCCAATCTCTCGAACCTTATTCCATTTTCCCTGGTGGGAGTGCCGGATTGTGTCGATCAACATGAAAGGAAAATAATGATAGTCGGCTGGAGGGTCGATCACGGACCCCCTATCTTTGTCGTAACCTCTAGGTTCGTATTCCACTACCTCTTGTAGCGTCATGACTTCGGGTTGGTGCTGCTCAATCTCTCGCTTAAGAGCGTGATTCAATCTCTCCCTGAACTTCTCACGAGATTCGTTGCCAGGCTTGAAATTCGGGGATTGCGTTGATAGTAGCTCAAGGTACTTCGCGCCCCCGATGTTCCAGTTCAGGATCCTTATTTCCTGAGAATAGACAAACTTGGGCTGACTCATCCTGTTGGCTCCCTGCCACGCGCTTTTCTCGGTCGGAAGCATACACCACTGGGAACCTTTACGCCAAAGGCAAATTAAATAGTTCGTGGCCTTTTGCTTTAATTTTGAATGCTATCTCACGGTAAACCGTTCGCAAATCGTCTTTCACGGAACTGAGAGCCGCCGGGTCCGGCCCGAAAACTAGGACTCCTCCTCCACCTCCAGCCCCCAAAGGAAATGCAGTACAGCCGAGCCCCTCAGAACGTCCCAATATTTCGTTGCATCCGTGCATATATGCTGGACACAGCTCGGTGCGAATGTGTCGGTAGGTCTCAATGGAACTAAAGACTTGATCCCAATTGCGGAGACGCAGGCCTTCACGAAATTGATACGCTAGTTCGGGCTTCTTAGCGTGCAAGCGGTAGCCACCGTGGTCTGTCAGCGCACGCCTCCAGACCGCGTTGACATCGGTGCTCGGACGCGCATGTCCGGAATGGAAAATCGCGAATCTGGACTCCAACTGAACATAGTCGGAAGGCGCTACTAACTCCGCTCTCAGAGAAGATCCATAGCCCGACTCGGGAGAGCCCGGAATTCCCCAAGGGAACCAGACGTAATCCGTAACGCCGCCGAATAGGACATTTGACTGTTCCTGAGTGCCCGTGATACTCACGCCGAAGTCTTGTTCTATTCGCGATGCCAAGGAAATCAATTGGACGCCGCTGAAAGGCCGTCCCGCGAGTTCGTTTGCTAGAATGCAGGTCCCGGTGGTCGCAGTTGCCGACCCTCCAAGGCCTGCGGATTGAGTGCCAGCATGCAGATTCTGTAGCACGAACATTACACCCGAGAGTCGGAAAATGTCTAGAATCTTAACCAGCCAATTTTCTTTGATGGGAATGACATCTCCTGGTTTCGCGATGATTTCTGTCCCATATTCTACGGAGCGCACCCCAATAAGCCCCTCCTGTAGCGGCGACGCTTGAATTCGCGTTCCCGTATCGATCGTGATGCCCACGGTTCGAGGAAGGGTTCGAGTCCTCTCCATGCTCGAGTCCGATGGCAGGAAACCCCTCTCGGGCAAGAACCAGAGCGCCTGCTGGAACTCCCGAAGATCCAAGCTGGAACCCGGACCGTCAATGCGGTTGTATGCGACAACCGACGGAAGTGCCGAATGCGTCGCTGCATGCTGCAACGCTTTACTTAGTTCTCTGGTCATAAGTGTGGCCGCTACGCGGTAAGTCAATTTACTATATTTGCCTTAACGAAAAATCCACAGGAGCTTTACTACGATATAGACGCAGACCTTCGCGACTTCGCCGTCACCACCCTCTGGTTTGCAGCATATGTGCCTCATCCAGCCCGGCGACGGCTAGGCCCTTCATCGCCCCTGCTAGATCTTCGCTAACCTCAAGTAATACTTTAGGGTCTTGATAGTGCGTGGCGGCTTGCACGATGGCCTTGGCGCGCTTCGCTGCTTCGACTGGATCGGCGAAGGTGGTGGAATCTTTCATGAAGATGCCTGACCCGACGAACACGGCTTCGGCTCCGAGTTGCATGACCAGCGAGGCGTCGGCGGGAGTGGCGATGCCGCCGGCGGAGAAATTGGGCACTGGCAGCTTCCCTTCTTTAGCTACGATGCGCACCAGTTCATAGGGTGCTCCGTGCTCTTTGGCCTTGGCATAGAGTTCTTCCTCGCCGAGTACCGTAAGAATTTTCATCTCCTGCACGATCTGGCGAATGTGCTTCACAGCGTGGACGACGTCACCGGTGCCGGCTTCGCCCTTGGTGCGGATCATGCAGGCGCCTTCGGCAATACGACGCAGGGCTTCGCCTAGATTGCGCGCGCCACAAACGAATGGAACTTTGAAGGCATGCTTGTCCACGTGATGAGCTTCATCCGCCGGGGTGAGCACCTCGGACTCGTCAATGTAATCCACGCCCAGTTCTTGCAGGATTTGGGCTTCGGCGAAATGGCCGATGCGGCACTTGGCCATCACGGGGATGGAAACTGCGGCCATGATTTCGCGGATCTTTTTGGGAGAAGCCATGCGGGCGACGCCGCCCTCGGCGCGGATTTGCGCGGGGACGCGTTCCAGTGCCATTACCGCGACGGCACCGGCCTTTTCAGCGATGACCGCTTGCTCGGCGTTGGTGACGTCCATGATGACGCCGCCCTTCAACATTTCGGCCAGACCGGTCTTGAGACGCAGGCTGGTGGAGTGACCGTTGTTCTGTGACATGTATGTGCTCCCTTGGGACAAGTCTGCAGCGCCTAAAGGCGGCATTCAATTGCGGTTTTACAACATCGCTGAAGCGATGCCCTGATACGAACCCCAGTCAAACCCTGCAGCCTGTAGAACGATGCTGATATAACCATAATTCTTGAGTGGATAGCCTACAATGTCCATTTTCCTATATTCTGTACATACCACTCTGGATTGTCATTCCGAGTGCAGCGAGGAATCTGCAGTTCACTTGCACGGACAGAATGAGATTCCTCGCTCCGCTCGGAATGACAGCCTGGGCAAAATATGCCAAAGAAATCCAGCACGCTGCCTTTGAATCTGCGTCACCCACCTGCGGGGACACCGCTCTACCGCTGGCTCTATGATGAATTGCGTTCAGCGATTCTGGCTGGGCATTTGCGGCCAGGGGCAAGGATTCCAGCCACACGTGACTTGGCGGATCAGTATGGACTGTCGCGCCCGACCATCGTTACTGCCTTCGAGCAATTGCGCTCCGAAGGTTACGTAGAAGGCCGGATAGGTTCGGGAACCTTCGTAAGCGCAACCCTTCCGGATGAGTTGCTGCAAGCGCCACGGGCCCGTACAGCGGGGAAACCACGGAAACGAAAGCTCACCCTTTCGTCCTTTGCCCGACGGTTACAGCCGTTTCCTAGGACCGAGTATCGTCCGGCACGCGCTTTTCGCGCCAACCAGCCTGCCCTGGACGCCTTCCCAATGGATCTTTGGACTCAAGTGGCGGGGCGGCGACTGCGCCGGGTTTCTACAAACTTGCTCGCAGGTGGAGGAGCGCTCGGCCATCGTCCCTTACGCGAAGCTGTGGCCGAGTATTTGAACACGTCTCGCGGAGTCAAATGCACCGCTGACCAGGTGCTGATTATCTCCGGCGTGCAGCAAGCGCTCGACCGCACAGCACACCTTTTGCTTGATCCCGGCGACCCCGTGTGGATGGAAGAGCCGGGTTATCCCGGAGCAGCGGCCGCATTCCGGGCGGTTGGGGCTGAGGTGCGCTCCGTCCCGGTTGATTCCGAGGGTCTAAATCTTGAAGCTGGAAAATTACGGTGGGGACGAGGCAAGGCAAAGAACCCGCGCTTGGTTTATGTCACACCTGCGCATCAATTTCCTTTGGGCGTGACGATGAGTCTGCCGCGGCGGCTGTCTCTTTTGGAGTGGGCGCGCCGCTCGGGCACAATCATCTTTGAAGATGACTACGACAGTGAATATCGATATTCGGGGCGACCGGTTCCAGCGTTGCAAGGACTGGATCGGGCTGGAGTAGTGATCTTTGCAGGCAGCTTTACGGATGTGCTCTTCCCTTCTCTGCGCCTTGCCTACTTGGTGGTTCCGTCTGACATGGTGGACATTTTTGCTGCGGCTACGTCGGTGAGTACGCACCATCCACCTCTGATTGACCAGGCAATTCTGTGCGATTTCATCAGCGAAGGCCATTTTGCGCGGCACGTGCGACGCATGCGGGCACTCTATGCCGAGCGCCTGGCGGTTCTGGTCGAGTCCGCGCAACAGAAGTTAGGTGGCTTGCTGGAAATTCCTGCGGTGGAAGCGGGCTTGCGAACGGTGGGATGGTTAAGAGGGAAAATATCCGCCGATCACGCCGCCCAGGCAGCGGCCAAGTACGATGTGGAGGTCGTTCCGCTGAGCCGCTACGCCCGAAACCGCTCCCGGAGGAATGGCCTGGTGTTGGGTTTTGCCGCAGTGGACGCGTGGGAACTGCGCAGGGGGGTGGAGCAGTTAGCGCGGGCACTTGGGGAGTGCCGATAATCCAGATCCAAGGTTCGCGGGCGGGGGCGCCACATTTAGTGCATCTTGGTCAGGATTTCCAGCTCTACTTCTACGTTATCTCCGACGAAGTTCGCCATGACGGAGTGAGTCCAGTTGATGCCGTACTCGCGGCGGTTCAGGGTAATGTTCGCGACGAAACCCTGCACTTGTTTGCCGGTCTTCGGATCGGTAAAAGCCCCCGACGATTTGACCGGCAAAGCAATCTCATGTGAGACCCCATGCATGGTGAGTGTCCCAGTCGCCACGAGATGATCGCCCTGCTTCTCCACGTGCGAACTCTTAAAGGTGATGTCCGGGTACTTGGGGATGTCGAAGAAACTATCGCTGCGCAGGTCGTCATCGCGGTCTTTGATCCCGGTGTCAACGCTCGCGACCTTGATGGTTGCCGCCACCGAAGACTTACTCACATCGGCATCGTTATATTCGAGCTGAATGTCGAAATCGGTGAACTTGCCATGGACTTTTGACATGCCGTCCATGATGGGCACGTGGAAGGCAACACTGGAATGGTTCTTGTCAATCGGCAGTGGCGCGGCTGCCGCGTGTGAAATGAACGTAGCGGCAACTAAGGCAAAAACAAGAAGGTGAGTTCGACGGTTCATTCGATCTCCTCGAAACACGCCGGTTAGACGAAACCTTCTGGCAAAGGTCATCACTATCAGCGGTCCACAAATTTCGCAAACATGCGCTGCGGATCAATGGCGATGAACAAACCCCGGCCTCGGGCCAGCACTTGGCCCTTTTGGTTGAGGATTTCGGCCATATTGATGTGACGCCGGCCGCGGACGCTTACTTCCTGCCCTTCCGCCAATAATGGTTGGTTGAGCGGCACTGGCTTCACATAATCCACGGTGATTTGCGAGGTCAGCGCAATCACGCCACGTAACTTGTTCACCTTACCCATAGCCTCGTCGAGAATGGTGGCGATAATGCCCCCATGAGCGTGCCCGGGGGGGCCGGTGTAGCGCTTGCTCAAACGAAAGTGGCAAACGAAGCGGCCGCGATCTTCGTCGTACTTGAACTTCAGGCGCATGCCCCCTGGATTGTTCATCCCACAACCGAAGCAGTTGTTCTTCTGCAAACGGAGATACGGAGTGTCATGGCCATGCACGGTGGATTTCTTCGGCATAGAAACAGAATACCCCACTGAGCAACACAAGGCTGATCTGAGCAGTGTCTTTTATCACACTCCAAACGGGCGGGGGACGCCCGTTCTCTATCGAATGTCTCGGTGACAGTTTTTACGAATCGGTTCCTGGGCAACAAGTCCTTGCGCTCCTCAGGTTCGCGTGTGATAGACTGCGTGGCCGACCAAAAATCCATTTTTTTTGCATGCGTAAGAGCACAAAAAAAACACGACCTGGGGAGGTCTCGTAGATGGGCCTCATTCTGCTGACAGTAATCTGGCTGATCACCTTTTTCAGTACTTACTTTTTTGCCGCAAAAACCTGGTGGCTCCCCCACGGAGCTTCTCTGGCCACGGCAGGCATCGACCATCAATTCGCAGTGACCTATGTGCTTATGGGCTTTGTGTTTGTGGCCGCCCAGGGAGCATTGGGCCTGTTCGTGTGGCAGTACCGCGACCGTGGTAGCGCCAGCAAGGTTACCTATTCCCATGGCAATACGACCATGGAAGTGGTATGGACGGCCTTGACCGCGATCCTTTTTATTGGATTGAACCTGATGGGAAGCCCCATTTGGGCAGCAGAGCGCTTCGCGCCCGCAGATCCCGGGTCCGTGCCTGTGGAGGTTACCGGGATGCAGTTTGCCTGGTACTTCCGCTATCCCGGCTTGGACGGAAAGTTTGGTCGGACCGAACCCAAGTTAATGGACCCCTCAGCCGGAAACGAAGCGGCGGTTGGACTCGACACCACCGATCCGGCATCGAAGGATGACGTCGTCACCGGCACCATGTATCTGCCGGTAAACCGGCAAGTGGATCTGACGCTGCGCGCAGTGGACGTCATACACAGCTTTTTTGTTCCGCAGATGCGCTTCAAACAGGACGCAGTCCCCGGACTTGCCATCCATATGCACTTCACTCCGACAGAGGTGGGCGAGTATGAAATCGCTTGTGCCGAGCTTTGCGGACTCGGCCATTACAAGATGCACGGTATGTTGCACGTTGTGAGCCAGGAAGACTTCGATAAATGGGTAGCAGCCCGGGAGGCAGAGAAACAATAATGGCAACCACGGCCACAATCCATGCGCACGCGGCACCCGAGGGTTTTGTGCGCAAATACATCTTCAGCCTGGATCACAAGGTGATCGGGCTGCAGTACTACTTTCTGGCGCTGGTAGCGGTGTTCGTTGGCATGTTTCTGTCGCTGCTGATGCGCGTTCACATGATCTGGCCCACGGCGGTGCTGCCGCTGGTTGGTGAGATCAAGCCGGAGACCTACCTCAGCCTGTTGACCATGCACGGTACCATCATGGTCTTCTTCGTGCTGACCACGGCGCCGCAGGGTGGGTTCGGCAATTATTTCTTGCCCATCCAGATCGGCGCGCCAGACATGGCTTTCCCCGTCCTTAACATGCTTTCGTTCTGGACGACATTCATCGCGTTCATCACCATTCTGGCAGCGTTCTTCGTGACTGGAGGCGCTCCTCTGCATGGCTGGACTGGATACGCACCGCTGAGCGCACTTTCGAATTCAGGACCAGGCGAACAATTAGGCGCGGATTTGTGGATCACCAGTATTGCGATTTTCTGCGTTGCCTCGCTGATGGGCGCGCTGAATTTCATCACCACCGTGCTCGACCTGCGGGCCAGGGGCATGACGATGATGCGCTTGCCGTTGACGGTGTGGGCATGGTTCATCACGGCGATTCTCGGATTGCTGGCGTTCGGTGTGCTGCTGTCAGCCGGCATTTTGCTGCTGCTCGACCGAAACCTTGGAACCAGCTTCTATATTCCGCTGGTCGTGGTGAATGGCCAAGTCATGGGCCACAAGGGCGGTTCGCCATTGCTCTGGCAACACCTGTTCTGGTTCTTCGGGCATCCTGAGGTTTACATCGCCATTCTGCCGGGCATGGGTGTGGCGTCACAGTTGCTTTCTACGTTCTCGCGCAAGCCGATCTTCGGATACAAGGCGATGGTGTATGCCATCATGGCCATCGGCTTTTTGGGATTCATGGTCTGGGGCCACCATATGTTTATGAGCGGCATGAGCCCTTACTCAGCATTTGCTTTCTCGCTGATGACCATGGCCATTGGCGTGCCTTCAGCCATCAAGACGTTTAACTGGCTGGGAACCATCCACGGCGGACGCGTGCGCTTCCAGACGCCGATGCTTTACGCCATTGGCTTCGTGTCATTGTTTGTCTCCGGCGGTTTGAGCGGTCCGTTCCTGGCACAACCGGTGCTCGACATTCCGCTGCACGACACTGCGTTCGTGGTCGGACATTTCCATCTCATCATGGGCGTGGCAGCGATCTTCGGCATGTTTGCCGGCACTTACTATTGGTTCCCCAAAATGTTCGGCCGTATGATGAACGAAACCTGGGGCAAGATCCACTTCTTCATCACGCTGATTGGCACCTACTGCATCTTTATGCCCATGCACTACCTGGGTATGGCCGGGCAGCCGCGGCGCTACTCGCAATTTACCGAGCTGAATTATTTGCACAACTTGATCCCGTTGAACACGTTTATGACTTACGCTGCGATCATTACCATCGCCGCTCAGTTCATCTTCCTGTTTAATCTAATCTGGAGCATGTTTAAGGGGCCAAAGGCTAGCGATAATCCATGGGAATCCACTACGCTGGAATGGACCACAGCGACTCCGCCACCGCATGACAATTTCGGAGGACATACACCGGTCGTTCATCATGGACCGTATGAGTACAGCGTGCCCGGTGCGCCCAAGGATTACATCATGCAAACGGATCCGGTGACGGGGGCATCGCATTAGACAGAGAAACATTTACAGACGCGGGCGAGGGCGCCCGCGCCACACTTAGTTATGGCGACTTTGAGTAACCCAGTTACGATCAACATCCCGAAGGCCGGTGGGAGTGGGGGCGATGTTCGGCCTCCTGTCCGTGGCGATGGCGGGGGTGATGGTTCCCCTGACTACAGCGGACGGTTGCGGCGTGTCCGCTTAGGGTTGGTGGTCGGACTGGCGTCTGTCACCATGATTTTCGTTTCTCTCACTAGCGCCTACGTGGTGCGCCGTGGCTTACCCACACTGGACGAACACAACAATACTTATGTGCGCGACTGGATTCCGGTGGATTTGCCAGTCTCGCTGCTGCTAGTAAATTCTTTTCTACTTTTCGCCAGCAGTGTGACCGTGGAATTGGCGCGACGCCAAATTAAACGGCAGGCGGCTTTGGCTCCGATAAGTTCGATCCCCGGCGTATCCGTGGGATCCGAGCGAAATATTCCCTGGCTGGGGGCAACGCTGGTGTTGGGCGGGGGCTTTCTAACTGGGCAATGGATGGCGTGGCGGGAATTGGCGGACCGGGGCTTCTATTTGGCGACCAGCGCCAGCAGTTCGTTCGTGTATCTGTTGACTGCAACGCACGCCGTACATCTTGCGGGTGGAGTTCTAGTGCTGTTCTATGCGGCCGCCATTTCCCTTCTGCATCGGCCGGTGGAAGCACGTCGCATCGTGGTGGATGTCACCGCGTGGTATTGGCATTTCATGTTACTGCTGTGGCTGTATATTTTTGGACTGTTGTGGTTTGTGAGATAGCGGAGCACGGGCGAGAGCGCCCGCGCCACACAAGTACAAACATTTAAGGAGACCGAAAACATGTCTGATGTCGTGGTGCATCATGGGGCGGCTGAAGGCGTTTACGAGCCGTCACTGTTTGGCACCTACTCCAAGAAGATCGGGATGTGGCTGTTCCTGCTCTCTGACTCGCTGACCTTCGGAGCATTGCTCTACGCCTACACTTACGGTCGCGTTTCAACGCCTATGTGGCCGACGCCGTTTCACTCCGAGAGCATTCGCAATGCCACGCTGATGACCGCATTCCTGTTGACCAGTTCGCTCACCATGGTGTTCGCAGTGCGCGCGGCGGTCCAGGGCGATGCCAAGACGCAGCGGCTGTGGCTGCTTGCGACCATGGCTTGCGGGGTTGGGTTTGTCATCCTCCACGGACGAGAGTGGAGCAATCTGATTTCTGAAGGCTTGACCCTGCCATTCTTTCCGGTGCCGCCGGGTGAACCGGGTAGTGCCGAATTTGTGAATGTCTCGAAAACCGTGCCTCAGTTCGCCGCAACGTTTTTTGGGTTGACCGGAATGCACATGTTGCACGTTACCCTTGGGGTGGTTTACCTGGGCGTAGTGGCGCTGCGCAAGGCATTCATTCCAATTTTGTTGGTGTGCTGGCTTGCGGCCTGGCAACTCACGCCCGCCTATAGCCCTTTCCACTATGGGGCGCATGTGCTGTTGATTGCAGCCGTGATTTGCTCGATTATTCTGTGGCTGAAGCCGAAAGTTTACGATGCTTCGGATGTTGAAGTGGCGGGTCTGTATTGGCACTTCGTGGACCTGGTGTGGATGTTCATCTTCCCGCTGGTCTATTTGATGTCCACCAAAATTGTTTAGCAACGATTTCATCTAGGAGCCAAGCTCGAATGAACGATGCCACTCAGCAAGCCTTGGAACAGCGCGCCGCCGAAGAGCAGCGTCATCATGCCAAAGGACAATTCCTGTGGGTGTGGGCCGCGCTGCTGGTCATGACCGGTATTGAAGTTTATCTCGCCTACCAGAACATGGAACCGGTCCGCATGCTCAGCATTTTGATGGGACTTTCGCTGCTGAAAGCCGGCCTGATCATCGCTTACTTCATGCACATGAAGTTTGAAATCTCGCAAATGAAGTGGGTGACCATGAGCTCGCTGGTATTTTGCCTGGCGATGATGCTGGTTTTTTTGCCCGACGCGTTCCGCATACTCCACCTGGGCGTGCGGTGAAGCTGCGACTGAGCGCTCTTGCGCTACTGACCATGATGTGGGCTGGGCCCGCGATGGCCCAAAGTTGTGCCATGTGCTACAGCACCGCCCGCGCTGTCACCAAAGAAGGTCAGCGCGCGATTACTCGCGGTGTAGTGGTACTCCTGCTCCCCCCGGTTGGGTTCATGACGGTCGGCGTGGGCTTGGCACTGCGTTATGGCAAGAAACGGGACGAAGAACAAAACTAACTATTCCTCTGTCATCCTGAGCGAAGTTGCCGTGGCGAAGCGACGGCAACGCAGTCGAAGGACCCCGAACTGCAATATTAAGCAAAACTATCTCAGGGAATTCTTGCAATAAAATCAACACCCCTCGGCTCGAAATACCTAGCAACACTACTGACGCATTACGATTTCAGGGGTCTTTCGACTGCATCATCTTTCGCTTCGCGAATGACGACTTCGCGCAAGATGACAGCTCTTGAGATATATCGATTGTTTCCGCGGCATGCGAAACTAGAGATGCATGCCTAATCCCAAAGTAGTTTTCTTCGATGTCGGAAATACTCTTCTCTTCCCTGATCGCTCACGGATTCTTGCGCCTCTTCATGCAAGAAAGATTGATCCGACGATAGATCAATGGCACGCTGTCGAGCGCCGAACCAAATCAGAATTTGATGCTGCTATGAGCCATGGCAAGTCTGATCACGGCTTCTGGCACATTTTCTATACCTACCTGCTGGCGGAGCTTCAGCTTCACGACGATGACGTGCGAGATCAACTGGTATCCGCGACTCGACTTTCGGCAAACTGGGGCGAGATTCGACCGGGCACACGCGAAGCTCTACTCCGGCTCGCACAACACTATGGCATAGCCGTGATCTCGAATGCCGACGGCAAGATCACAGCCCTTCTCCAGAAAAACAAGATCGCCGACTGTTTCGAGGCCATAACTGACTCGGGCTTGGTGGGCTGCGAAAAACCGCACCCGGCAATTTTCCAATCGGCTCTCCAGAGTATGAAGGCAAGTCCGGAGAATAGCTTATACGTCGGCGATGTATATTCTGTGGACTATGAGGGCTCTACCAAGGCGGGAATGCGAGCAGTGCTATTCGACGTGTGCGGCGCCTATCGCGACTCCGGCAAGCCAAGGGTGGAATCGCTAGAGGAATTAGAAGAGAAAATTGAGAATCTGCTGTGAATGGTGGCCGGGCATCCTCGCCCGGTTCGGCTGAAGCTGGTTTGCAGCTTCGAAGGAACCGCGAACCGTAACTCGCTTCTGTTCGCATAAATCTATGAGGCACTTGATGAAAACATTCACCTTCGTTCGTCGAACCCTATTTACTGTTCTCGTCCTCATCAGCGCAAGTTTCTCCGTGAATCCAAACTCGCCCGAGTGGACCGCCTTCGTTCACGTCAATGTCATCCCCATGGATCAGGAGCAGGTTCTCCCGGATCAGACGGTGGTTATTCATCACGATCGCATTCAAGCCATCGGTCCGGCGGCGAGCACTGCGGTCCCTCCTGCTGCACGCGTGATCGACGCCAAGGGGCAATATCTCCTTCCCGGCCTGGCCGACATGCACGTTCACATTTACTTTCCAGAAGAGTTGACCCTATACGTCGTCAATGGGGTGACCACTGTCTTCAATCTGAACGGCCAGCCCGCTCATCTGAACTGGCGCAAGCAAACAGCGAGCGGCGAACTGCTTGGCCCGGCGATTTACAGCGTTGGTCCCACCTTTGACCATTCTCGAACCGCCGAAGAAGCAGTCAAAGAAGTGGATGCCCAGGCCGCTGCTGGCTACGACGGAATCAAGATTTACAACCAGGTCAGCGGCGCAGAATACTCGGAGCTGACCGCCGAGGCGCACAAGAAAAACATGGTCCTGGTGGGCCACATCGCGCGCGAACCCGGATTCGCAGCCACGCTCGCCGCTGGCCAGTCCATCGCTCATGCCGAGGAATACCTGTACACCTTCTTCAACAACGACCCTGATCCGAAGCATGATCTGACCCATCATCTTGACCCTGCGAAGATTCCCCAAGGGGTGGCGCTAACCAGGAGGGCCGGGATATCGGTGATTGCAACTTTAGTGGCCTATCACAACATCGTGCGCCAGTTGACCGAACTGGATGACTACCTTCACAATCCCGATCTGCAATACCTGGCGCCGGTGATGCAGATGCAGTTGCAACCGGTTGAGAACGGCTATGTGCAGCGTATCGCCAAGGAAGCAATTCCGCACATGCCAGTCAACTACGAGTTTCAGAAAAGGCTGGTTATGGCGTTGCACGAAGGCGGGGTTCCAATCTTGGCGGGCACGGATTCGGCAGGACAAGGGCTGGGCGTGCCGGGTTTCAGCCTACTGGAGGAGATCGAGAATTTCCAGGAGATCGGCTTCACTCCCTATGCGGCGCTCAAAACGGCGACTACCGATGCATCTGCCCTTCTGCGTCAATCGGACGAGTTCGGAACAGTGACAGTGGGTAAGCGTGCCGACCTGCTCTTGGTGTCAAACAACCCCCTTGACGACATAAACAATCTGCATGGCATCGTCGGGGTGATGGCCCGCGGCAGATGGATTCCCGATACTGAGCGCAGGATCCTGCTGTCACAGGTGCCGGATACGTATCGCCAAACCACGGCACGGCTTATTCAACAGGTGAAAACTGATCCGAAGCAAGTCGATCAGTACCTGGAGATGAACGATCCCTTTGGCGAGCAAGCGTTCGCGGTTTTGAATTCGCTGGGTGGAGGCAAGGAATTCAGAGATGCGTTGATCGGACTCATGAAGACCGATTCCAACTCACCTCTGGTCGCCGAGAGTACGGTCAATAAAATTGGATACGAGCTGCTGGCACAGAAGAAAAATGATTCCGCGCTGGAAGTCTTCCAACTGAACACCGAACTCTATCCTAAGTCAGGCAATGCTTGCGACAGCCTGGCCGAAACTTATATTGCCTTGGGCAAGAAGGATCTGGCGAAGCAGTATTACCAGAAGGCCCTGGAAGTTCAGCCCGATTATCCGAACGCGAAAGCCGCACGGGAGATTCTAGAGAAGCAGCTGAAATAGGCTACAGCGAAATGATCTGGTGATCGAGGCAATCGGGATGAATGGTGTCGTAGAGGTCGTGCAGCAGGCCCATCCCTTGACGGGCAACGAAATAGACGCCGGCAATCTCACGCTCCTGTAAATCTTGCTTAGGATAAAGCGCATTACTCAACAAATCCGCGTGGCGGGTAAGCACTTCCGTCTGTCGTAGTTCAGCCCGCGCCGCTCGGGAGCGAAGCTGCCCGATCTGATACTGCATTTTGGTGGCTGCGTTCGTGGCGGAATCTATCAGCGTCGCATCCAGTCGCGCCAGAGCGTCGCGGATTCCGAACATGGATTTTTCCAGCCCACTCTCGGCCTGGTCGAAGGCCGATTGCAAGTCTTTGGGCAGGGTGCCTGCCGCCAGTTGTTCCCGCAGTTTTTCCGGGTCCTGAAAAACATCCTGCAAATGCAGTTCGTAGCGTTTCAGCAGTGCCTGCGGCTTGGCTTCGACGATGGTCGCCGAAAACCGCGGAACGATTGGAGTCGTTCGTCCGGAAAACGCCTCGTACAGAACGGCTGCCTGGGCGAAATAAGCCACTTCTGATGGACCGCCGGCGTAGGCAATGGTAGGCAAAAGGTAGTCTTGCACGACCGGTCGCAGCAGAGCGTTGCCGCTGAAGTTTTCCGGCGCTGAACTTATCTGATCCAGCAATTCTTTGCGAGAGATATTTGTCCCTGCAGCTTCGAACTCGTCTGCACCCCCGCTAGCGTGATGCACAGCAACTCGAGCGCCGTCGCGCAATGTGAACAGCACGGTGGACGAAGATGTTACCTTGACCTGCTGATGGTATCCCGCGGCTTGGAGCTCGGTGCCTCGCTGTTGGAGGGCTTCATTGAGTTCGGCCGACCGTTCGATAGCGGCCCGATAAATTGGCTCGGCGATGCGGTGCAATTCCGGATCCGAACCATCCATCAGAATCACGCCCCAGTCGGCAAACAGCCTGGCACACAATTTGGAAAATGCGCCCGCGAAAGTCTGGCCCGGCGAATAGGCTTCCCTCAGCCAGGCCGCAACTTCAGAGTCTCCCAACAATGCGGTCGTCGCTTCCACTACTTGCGTAATCTCTGGGCCGAAAGCTAACCCGCCAACCGGAGCATCGGGAACGCCCTGCGTAGGCGTTCGCAGTTCCTGCAAGACCCAACTCGCGTCAGGAACAGACGTATGGTTGACCTCAGCCAGGTCGTGGTCGTAACTTGCCAGCCAGAAAACGGGTACACATTCGATCCCGGCGCGAGTTGCTTGCTCTGCCATCTTCGCCGCCGTCAGTGCCTTCAAAATCGTGAACAGCGGTCCGCCGAACAGACCCACCTGCTGCCCACTCACCATCGCGGCCGCACCGTTACGCAGCTTCTCAATATTGGCAAGTGTATTCGCCGAGGCGCCCCAGCTCCGGTTCTGGCGATCAAGAATGGCGGCTACCCGCTCCCGCCGCGCAGAATCGTAGCGCAGGCGCGCAGCCTCGTCGCTCATCCACTCATTGAGCCTGGGGGATCGCGGATAAAACCGTTGAACTTTTGGGGAATACGACAGGAAATCGGCAAACACCTTTGTGGTATGCGGGATTTGGCTGAAGGGCAGACACTGCGACTTCACTGGCAGATCTCCTGACAGCCTTGGACGACAAGGTTCATGTAAAGTCAACGTCCCCATTCTACAAGCCGGTGTCATAGATCAGATGAGCCAGCCCCGGCTGGGATGCAAAGATAGTTCTCCGCCACGCCATGCGGGCGCAAGAAGGTAGTGGTGCCGGTTGATTTCCACAGGCATTACGCTCTCCCTGCCATATGCGCTAAACTGCAATCATGCCGAAGCGCAAATTGCGCGTGGTAAGACGGACTCCGGGTTTCATTCATGCCGTGTGCGAAGGCTGCAACGCACAATTTAAGTCGTCCAAACTCGAAGAAGAATCGGCAGAATGGGAGATTAATACGCTTTTCTCTCGTCATGAGTGCAAGCCCCTGGACAGCAGCCAAAACGCTCTGCGGGTCGTTCGGGAAGCCACAGAAAATAAGTAGATAGATCATTCCGACGTGTCAACTTCAGCCTGATTAAAGCAGCGACGGCATAGTGCTTCAGCGTTTCCAACTGTGCGATTATCGGGGTCTTTTTTGATCTGGCGTGGCTTCCAGTCACCATCAATCAACTCATTGGCACATCGTCCCTTGTGGCCGCAAGTAGTACGCTGGCATTGGCATTTTCCGTGCGCCGCTTGCCTGATGGGGTAAAGTTGCGATTCCTGAAAAACTGATGACTTAATGGCCCGAGCTGACACTCTTTCTTGCATCGCCAAAAAGTGCTCGTATTTCAAGAGCACTGCCAGCGGCTTATCGTTGTCCTGAATCACCAGCGTCTTATCCAAGTCGCGTAGTTGTGTGACGTTCAATGCCCGCAAACGGCTGATTCCCACATGCTGCACACTCGGGTCAAGATACGGAATTGAAAACTGATTTGCCTTTGCCATAAGCTCTCCTAGCCTGTTTTCTGTAGCGCCCTCAATACCATTTCTTTATCAACTCTCGCGTTCGGCTTCTTCTCAGGCAACAAGCCACAAAGTTCCTCAAGGCTCCAAACATGGTCAGTCAATCCAGCTTCCATCGCTGGAGTCACCCTCAGAGTTTTGTGAACCCGGCAGAAGTTGTAGTGCATGAAGTAGAGCGCAACTTGGTGCGCGTGGTTCTCAAACTTCTCGCTGAATCCGTTCGTCAGGCGCGTGAATCTCCGCATCCCCATTCTCATGGACAAGTTCTGCCGCTCTACGAAACTCGTGCTGATATGGTCAGGGTCAGGAGTTCCGCTGAATACACCTGTACGGCATCCAATGCAAGTCGCAGGACTGTAGCGCGACTCTGGATTGTCGTTCGATGCACCGTACAACTTGACCAGCATGGCATAGTCCACTTCGGAGCCAAACGCATCTTCGACTGCATCTGCATAGACCCGATGGCCGTCCGTTGTTAGTTGGACTCGATTGCTCAGGCGAGAAGCAACGTCCAGCATGAAAGCCTTGGCTGTACTGGCTCCGCGATCTCCAAGCATGTAAGAAACGATCAGCTTGCTGTCTGCGTCAATCGCTGTCCACGTCCAGACATCTCCCGCGCCCTGCTCCATCTGCTCGGCGGTTACGTTCTTTTGCTTCGCATAGACGAAAGACCAAACTTCATCGCACTGGATACGGCGAGAGCGGACGTTGCGAACGCAGTCATTGTGATACGCGGCACAGGCGCATCCGGCATCTTCCAACTGGCGCAGAACGGTATGCTTTCCAACTCCAAGCATTCGGCACGTCGCGTTGATGGAGTTCCCTTCTATCAAGGCCGCTATAACCTGTGCGCGCTTCACTGTGCTAAGCCGATTCATGCCTTTATAATAGCAGTATAACGGCAATAGTCAAGCATTATAACGACTTAATATATATTTTTTATAGACTACATTAAGCCCGGATGCTATTATTATGCCGCCTACAAGACACATAAGAACAACAGCCATGATAATCCAACATCTGGCCAATTTGCCCTCCAGCTGCCCCATAGATTCTTCATCTCTGGAGAGCTGCATATCGGCCTTAAAAAGTTCCATCTCTGCGCTAGAGAGTTCCGCAGAGACCCTAGCGGTAAAATCTGGATTTTGGGAAACGTTTAGCTGGCTTTGTGCAATCGCAGTCGGCATTGGAATCGCGGGCGAGATCGTTGTCATAGTTTCCGAACACCGTGAAGACTTCGACGATTGGAGACGATGCATCATCCGCCCATCCGATAGGCCGCCATTGTGGAGATTCCGTTTTGATATAGCGGCAACTCTTCTTGTACTAGCTGGTGTTTTCGGAGAGGCTGGGGCCACTGGTGAGGTTGCCTCAATCAACAGCCGATTGCGGTCAAAAGCGAGTGAACTTAGAGCAAAAAACGACCTCTTGCTTGCAGTGATAACCGAAGAGGCGGGTGATGCCAAAGTTTCTGCTGATGGAGCCGCAATCGCAGCAGCCAGTGCTAAGGCATCGGCGGGTGACGCGAAGATGATAGCCGACAATGCATTCGGGCAATCTAAGGCGGCGTCCGTAGTGGCTACTGGAGCCCAAGGTAAGGCCGAAAAGGTAGCAGTAACAGCTGACACATTAAATCGCGAACTTGCAATATCTGAGTCCAAGCGAGCTGAATTGGAAAGGTCACTAGCCCCACGACTAATACCTCTCCGAAGATGGCCGGACGGAGTTACAAACATTGACGATTTGAAGCCCCATCCCGCCGGAACCGAAGTAGTTCTCGAATACATCCAAGATGCAGAAGCGGGAAGGGCGGCAGCCAATATCCGATTTTTGTTAGAAGCCGCAGGATGGACAATTGCTTCGGCGCTCCCCATACACCACGACACTGCGGACGGCATTACCATCTCTGCATATCTGCGCCCAGAAGGCGCAAATGATAACGATCCAGCGGAACGTGCGGCGGAATGGTCATCCATTGTCGCGAGGAATACCCTCAGAACATTTTTCGCTGACAATGACTGGAGGCCGCATTTCGGATACGCTTGGCGAGGAGAGATCAAGCGAGGATCGGTTCGGATTACTGTAGGTTTTAAACCCAGTCCGTATTTTAGCGACCCTAGCGGCAGAGAGAAAGCGATGCTGGAAACACTCAAGAGCAATAAGCCGAAAAGGAACCCCGCAGAGGCCTCTTCGACAATCCTGTCCCTAGAACCCCCTGTAATTATTCCCCAGCCGGACAAGTGAACTACGACCTTATCGCGCAACTGGGCCAAGAGAGAGACCAGAAACTTAGTCAGTCCTGCCTGTGGACGCGAAACGGCACCACTACCCGCAAGAACCCCGACTTGACCTCAACCCCCCGCCGGGATGACAATTGGTGCGCTCTCGGTTCGCACCTCCCCTGACAGGCCAAGCAGGTCGATGCCATTCCTCTGTATTGCCTCGTCTGCGCGTCGGTGAGCTCTACACGCAGGGGAGGCTCCAATGACGAACATTCGGATCGGCAGTTTGCTCGTAAAAGTAATACTTGCGTTTGCGGTGGCACTTACCACCACAATAGGACATGGTCAGACCTACACCGACCTATACAACTTCGGGTCTGCGAGCGGCGACCCGATTAACCCGCGAGGCGCTGTGGCGCAGGGCTTTGATGGCAACCTGTACAGCACAGCGAGAGGCGGCACCTTTGGTGACGGTTCGATATTTGACGTTACGCCCTTAGGCACGCTGAGCTCCCTTTACAGCTTTAGTTCGACCTCGCAGAATGCCGATAACGGCTTGACACTGGGTTCAGACGGCAACCTTTACGGCACCACGATTTACGGGGGAGGGAGCACGGGATGCTTCGGATTCGGGTGCGGAATGCTTTTCAGAATAACGCCCGACGGCATGTTGACCACACTTCACAATTTCAGCGGGCATGGCGATGGGACAAAACCGTATGGGCCACCCATCCAAGGTGCGGATTCCAATTTCTACGGAGTGACCAAGAGTGGAGGCGCGCATGACGTCGGTACAATCTACAAGCTCACACCCGCCGGCAAATTGATCACTTTATATTCATTCAGCAAGAAGCCCGGCCACGGCTACGCACCGACCGCACCCTTAATTCAAGGACGGGACGGCAATTTTTACGGAACCACGTCCGCCGGAGGCAAGGCCTGCTGCTTCGGAACCGTCTTCAAGATCACCCCCAGCGGCAAGTTTACGAGCCTTTACGATTTTGACTCAACTCATGGGTCGCAGCCGCTAGGCGCGCTCGTCGAAGGGAGTGACGGTGGATTTTATGGCACAACCAGCCACGGCGGCAGTCACGGAGGTGGAGTTGTATTCAGAATCACGGCGTACGGCAAACTTGCCGTCCTGCACAATCTTAGCGGTCCGTCCGACGGCAGATTCCCGGTCACTGCCTTAGTCCTGGCTACAGATGGAAAGTTTTACGGGGTGTGCCAGTTTGGCGGAGTTACGGGTCAAGGAACCATTTTCAGTGTCAATCCAAAGAATTCCTATCGTTTCACGGTCGTTTACAGTTTCGACGGGATCGATGGCGCTTACCCATCCGCACTTATGCAGCATACGAATGGGACTCTATACGGAGTTTCCGTGGAAGGAGGAACTGCAAGGGGATGCACCAGCGGCTGCGGGACATTCTTCAGTCTCGACATGAAAATAGGGCCATTCGTCCGGCTAATGTCCGAATCCGGCAAAGCCGGGCAAATCATCGGGATTATCGGTCAGGGTTTCAGGGGTACCACAGGCGTGTCGTTCAATGGCAAAGCAGCCAAGTTCATCGTAGCCACTGATACATATTTGACTGCCACGGTTCCGAAGGGTGTCACCAACGGATTTGTAATCGTAGCCACACCCCGCGGCAACCTGGTGAGTAGTCAGCGTTTCCGCGTGCAGTAACCAGACCGGTGCCCGACAGGTGTTTGACTTCCATGCTCGTACGCCCTAATCTGGAAGTAGTTCTTTATAGGCCAATCCCACCAATTGGGGGCGTCACGGCTTCGACGGAGATGCTTGCGGCCAAGAGGCATGCCGGGGTGCACACACCCGTGATCGCGTGCAAAATGATAATTGCCAATCAACAAATGGCATACGCAGCCTAATTAATTAGGCAGCCGCTTTCCACCGCTTCGCCCTTGGGCGGTGAGCGAGCGTCACACAGAGGGCTGCTCTTCCCGACTACGTCTGGGCCGGGAGGTTAAGATCTCAGGCTAGCGGCAAGCGTTTCTTGTCCGTTCTGAGCGTGGGCCGCGAACGTTCCCGGTGAAGGCCGGGAGCATGAACGCGAATAAGCATGTAGTCTCTTGACCAGTAACATTTTCGGACGCGGGTTCGACTCCCGCCGCCTCCACCACTATTTCTTAGCATGGGATAGCCGACTTCCTATTTCGCTTTCGAAAAATCCTCCACGGCAAACAACTGTCCGTCGCGTTCCACCACACCGATGCCGGCGGAATCCATGTCTTTGTCGAGGATATTGGCACGGTGTAGCGCGGACTTCATGAAACTCTGATGAATGGCTCTCGCATTCTGCCCCTCGTCAACATTTTCCGACAGCCAACTGAAGTGAACTCCAGCCGCTCTCGCTCTTGAGAGAAGATTGGGCTCGCCGGGAAACTGATGCGAAATCGTTCTCTGCTCGGCCATTCGCTGGGCATGTTTACGAGCCGCGTTGGCCAGGGCGTCATCCCATCGGAGCGGATTCAATCCATGCGATCTGCGCTCCTGGTTCACCGCATCAAGCAGCGATCGCTCGGCATCCGCCGTTTTCTGTTGTGCGCCGACGTTAAGCGAAAAGCAAATCGCCAGAGCGATCAGTATGCCAACAAAACGATTTGTAAGACGCATGGACATCTCCTGCATGAAAACCCGGGTCACGGTATTTCCACTTGGAGCCGTGGCCGACTAATACTGAACTCAACTTGCCTATCTACTCCAATCCAAGCTGTTGTGCCAGGTTTTTCCACTTCTTATCCACCAGCGCCTTAGTCTTTTCATCCATCAGGATTTCGTCGGGCCATGGGCGAGTGAAGCCTTCGCTGGATCACGCCTCACGTCTGCCCAACTATGGCTCAAAAATGGGGGTGGACGCCACCCGCAAATGGCCCAGCGAAGGCTTCACTCGCCCATGGCCCGACGAAATCCTGATGGATGA
>Ga0206950_1018_pt1 | contig 45806 bp, 44 predicted proteins | sample Alteio_BWOrgHeat_41_FD_152954 | JGI IMG/M metagenome (GOLD analysis project Ga0206950, IMG submission 152954) | Enriched cells from forest soil in Barre Woods Harvard Forest LTER site, Petersham, Massachusetts, United States -... | ecosystem: Environmental > Terrestrial > Soil > Temperate forest >... | reverse complement strand
ACCCAAGCAGTGTTTGACTGCCGTCGAGATTATTATGAACACGGGGTGCCATGACATTTGAAGAACTAGCTGAGTAAACATTCCCTGATATCGTTATGCCCAAAGCAATTAAAAGAACTCCGTAAAGAAATTTAATACCTGATTCTCCTAAGAAACTCTTATGCATATATTTTCTCCCATCCTACTCATTCCTGATCTTATCAAATAAAAAACCCGAATGTTTCTCTAGTATGTAACAAGCATACATTCGGGCTATCAATTCTGCTGACAAAGGACCCTCATGCAGCTCGACTGCCATTACTCCTTGCTTAAAGAAGCTTTAGGCCCGATCCTTTGCCCCGCTTGCCCCGCAGTTTTGTTGCGGTGGCCAATCTGATTTATTTGGAAGGCGGGGTCCCGCAAACCTTAAATGTATATAGATATGCGGGACGTCCTTAGGTTTCCCCAAGTTTGCAGTTTACAAATGTCATAAAAAGAGCAAAATAAACCCTATTAAGAAACCATAACATGCCCTATAGGCAATTACAAGGCAGGCAAGTGCATATTGAGATAACGCTTTCTTCCGTCGATGGATGGGATAAAACACCTGAAATATTAAATTAATTTAGCTCACTTACTTCTTTTAGGTTAGATGGGTAATGCATATCGGTAGTAGTGTGACATTTCCCACTTGTATCATATGAACCACTGTGTTATACTTCAATTAGGAAAGGAGAATGTTATGTTACTTACCATTGATTCTCGCAAACGCATACCATTAGGACGCCTGCTATCAGATGACAGCGTGTCCCTTTTTAACGCATCTATTATAGACGGAAAGATAATCCTCGAACCTATGCGCGCAGTGCCAGCAAGGGAAGCCTGGCTTTATAAGAACCCTGAAGCACTTGCCTCAGTCCTACAAGGATTAAAAGAAGCGGGCGAAGGAAAAGTAAGGCCGTATCATCCCCCAAAACAAAAGCACTAAGCTATCAATAATGTTTAAAATTCTTCTATCAGATACGGCATCCTCGCAGTTAAATTCACTGCGCTCGGATCAAACCTATGCTGCGAGGGTCAAGGCCATAGATAAAACACTGGGGTTTTTGGCAAATCCCAGGCACCCTGGACTTCAAACTCATGAGTTCACCTCATTGCACGGGCCCAAAGGAGAAAAAATCTTTGAAGCCTATGCCCAACAAAATACACCGGCAGCTTATCGAATATTTTGGTATTACGGGCCTAATCGTCAACAAATCACTGTTATCTCTATCACAGCACATCCCTGAAGGTAAAAGCCCTCAAACAAAAAGGGACACACATAAAGTGTCCCATTTTTGAAAATAGCTTAAACTCAGCTACGATCCAGCTACCACCGCATTCGTAATCGTCCCTCCAGCATCATAAAAAGCCGCCGCCGCGACAAGCGTGCCCGATACTGGCGTATTGCTGGTATAAATCAATTGGTTATTTTTCAGATAAGTGATGGTTGATCCTGTCCGCACCACGCTAAAAGTATCTGAAGCGTTACAATTTCCTGGCAAATTAAAAACATCTGATGCGCCTTCGTATATTTCTATATGGTCATATTTTAGTACTATGGAATAATTAAAACCCGTGTAAGAATTATTAAAAAATGGCCCCAATTTTATAAACCCGGCCATGACAACAGAATTGCTATTGCCAGGAACAGAGCTGGATTGGAATTGCACTGATCCATTGCCCGCGATTTGCTGGGTACCAATGGCCCCGGCATTGCCCCATCCTGTTGGGGCTGATTTTGTCATGATATTGCCATTGAGGGTAACGCCTGCCACGCTTGACCAGCGCGGGTCTGCGCTGCCAGTCCAGGCAGAGCCGTTGTACAGATACCAACTTCCTACACTGTTATAGGCGTAAACTTGGCCTTTGTTGTACACCAATAAGATGCTTGCCCAGCCGCCGGTGCTGATACCTTTAAGTAAAATAAAATGATCGCTACCATTAGCTGTGCCAAATGTCCAAGTCCCGGCACTGGTCACCAGGCTGCTTACAGCGGGCGCTGGGCATTGACTTGGATTGACGCATAGCGTCGTCCCATCTGCTGTAAGTGATGCTGCCCCTATTGGTGCACTAGTGCCATTCCATCCAGAACCGTTCCATACCCACCAACTATTGCCATAACCGTTATAGGCGTAAAGCAGGCCATTAGATACCAATAACATGGATGCATAACCGCCTGCCGCGCTGGCATTGCTGCCATTGAGTAAGATATAATAATTACCACCTCCCTCGGCCGTGCCAAATGTCCAGACCCCGGCGCTGGTCACTAAATAACCGCCAGAACCAGCGTTCAGGGTAGCCCCATTCGAAGAGAGACTTGAAGGAGTGACACTGACTTCATTTGAATTTCCACTGGTAACACCAGAAAATTCCGAAATAACGATATAATAATACGTTGTCCCATTAGTTACCGTTGTATCTGTAAATGCCGCGGTTTGCGTATCAACTATTTGAATTTCATTACCACTGGCGGTCCCCCGTGATACTGAATAGGAGGCTGCTCCTGGAACAGCAGGCCATGTTAAAACTACCTGCCCGGAACTTGCTTGGGCCGTTAGAGCAGGTGAGGCTAAAGACATTAATTGAACTTCATTAGAGCGGGCACTTGTTCCTTGCCCATTAACTGCTTCAACGGCATAATAATATGTTGTACCGTTATTAACCGATGAATCTGAATAGTTGCTGGATACAGTAGTAAATGTAGTTGTATAAATACCACTGGCTGTCCCACGCTTGACTAAATAACTCGTTGCGCCCGCGCTGGATGTCCATCCTAAATTTATACGCGTCGTAGTAATGTTGGATGACACACTTAATGTCGGCGGCGCTGGTGGCCCTGAAAAACTTACCGCGATCGAATGCGTTGATGAAATGTTAGAGAATGTGTATGAGGATGGGGGTGGTATGATTGCTGTACCATCAACTAAAACTTGACTGAGGCCATAACCGTAATTTGGGACGATGCTAAAGGTTTGATTTGACCCCTGGTTGACGAGTAAAGTACCAGCAGGAGTTATTGTACCACCGAACCCGGCGCTGGCAGTGATTATTTCTTGGGCTTTGGTCCATGGATCAGGGATTGGTCCGGTCCAGGGGTCGTTTCCATTAGTTGCTCCATTCCACAATAACCAACCAAAGTCACTCAGATAAAGGTAAAGCTGCCCATTGTTATATACCAATAACTGGTCCCCAATGAAATTATCAGAGCCTTGGGTACTGCCATTAAGTAGAACATAATTACCACCACCGTGTGAATTAGAGCTAAAGGTCCAAATTCCGGCTCTTGTGACCAGGCTACTGACAGGCGAACTTAACCCTGTAACTGGCGCATTCAGGATAGTCCCATCCGGGGAAAATGGTAAACTGAAATTGGCTACTATCGTATGTGGCCTTGTCACATTATTCAACGTGTAAGTATTGCCTGATAAAAGCTTTGTTACATCTGTTCCATTGTCTGTCACTGAAAAAATGTTGTAACCACTATTAGGTGTAATCAAGAAGGATTGATTGCTACGAAATGGCACAGTTACTGGACCGGAAGGGCTGATCGAACCATTTGGACCGGCACTTGTTGTAATTATATTAGAAATCGGATTGATATAAGTTACAGACGCTGGAGGACTAAGCGCACTGTATCCCGAACTATTAAAACCATTTACATAATATGCATAGGTGTTGCCGTAACCTATTGAAGTGTCTATATATTGCGTAGAGTTAACGTATATTGGATTTGGTTGTCCATTATTTGCTGGATTAGGCACTCCATTAACATATCTAATTATTTCATAAGTTGTATCAACCGCGAAACCTTGCCAGGTCAACACTACTTGATTATTAAGTAATTGGGCAGTTAATCCCGTCGGAGTTATAGGGCATACAATTTTAAGCTCCGATGAATTTGGACTCTCTCCCAAATTAGTGACTCCAGTCACTACATAATAATATGTATTGCCGGGTATCACCGATGGGTCTCCTGTCAATTCGCCAGAATAAGAAATTTCCACGCTGCTCAAAGTCGTATAAGGCCCACCACTTGTATTGGAACGTTTGAGGTTATACCATAAAGCACCAGGTATGGGATCCCAGGTTAAATCCAATAATCCATTCCAATAAAATTGACGTAATCCAGTAGGCGCCGGAATCACTTGAGGTCCTGGTGTTACAACAACTTGGGAAGAATTTGAGCTCTCTCCTTTTAAATTTACTGCTGATATAACATAATAATAGTTACTACCATTCGTAACGGAGGTATCTGTATAGGTAGTTCCTGCAGATGAACTCGATTGTATTGACTTTATAGTTGTATATGGGCCGCCATTGCCTGAGGACCTTTTGATATTATACGATGTTGCCCCTGCGCTTACCCCCCAAGATACCACAACAGAATTATTCCTTGGCGAAGCCATCAATCCATCCGGTACCGGTGGAACAGTAACTGTTGCAGAAAATGAAACCAGATCCTCGTATAGATATAAGCCATTGAATGACCCTAAACCTGTAGCAAGATCTAACCCTACTTGACCCGTGTAATAACTATTATCCCCTGTTGTAATATCATGGAAATCTTTGGAGTAACTGCTGCTTTGGGCGATTGAATAAAGAACAGGATTAATAAAGCCAATGATAGGTTTGCCGGCAGCGACCCTGCCTTGGTTGACCTGGGTTAAAAATGCCGCCCAGGTAGGTGCCGCTATACTGGAACCCCACAACCCTTCCCATTGCCCTCCGACAGTTGGATCATCAGTAACATAAAAAGAATATGGCGTAGATTGATCTGCAGTTAAAACAACATCAGGAACATTGCGCATAGTTGTTGAGACCAAAGATGCTGTATTTGCTTTAACAGCCATCCCATATTGATAAGAAGGTATTAAATTGTAATTGCTAATCCCACCACCCCCAAACTCCGATGCTGTCTCACTTTGATATGTGCCATTAGTAGCATTGATCGACAATGTACTGATTCCCACCCCCGTTAAGAATGGCTGGGCAGCGGGCTCTACTGGAGCCAGTCCCTGACCGCTATAAGCTCCATTATCACCTGACGCTGCGAATACTTCTTGACCCTGCGCTGCCATTTGTTGAAAAATTTGATTATCAAAAAATGTTAAAGGAAATTCCCAATTACCCCAAGAACAACTTATTACGCTTGCCTTGTCATCATTGGCAATTTTAGTCCATTCATCTACCCATCCACTTTCCGAATTATCTGCTTCATAAACATAAATCGTATTCATCGATCCGTACGCCATACCAAGCAACTGTTCAATATCAATGGTGACTTCTATCCATCCATTCGATCCGTCATACGATGGATTGCCATTAAATCCATCAACAATAATATTCTCTAATTGCGCATTATTAATTGGAATTTTGAAATAGGATTCATAACCGTTGATATCACTCGTTAAATACCCATCCAATTCAAAAAGAGCCACATTTTGTAACGTGGAAGGATTATTGATTGCAGGTATCGCATTAAGATTATAAGCAGTTTTAACATCACTTGGCGCAAGGCACCCCCCAGAACCACAGCCCGGACCTGTGCCTATTTTGGGCGTTACCGCATAGGTATTAACAATCTTTGGGATAAATTTATGAAAATAGGGTGTAAACTTCTTCAGATTATCCAGCCCGGCGATATCGGCAATTTTTCCGGCAACCTGTACTGGAATGGTGGGGTTTGCATCCGGGGCATAAAAATTCGTACCGTCACTTTTCTGGTAATTGTTGATATGCAAGGCGAACGCATTCTCAACCGCACTTACTTGACCTGTCACATGCAAAACAAATCCGTTAGGCGATAAACTTGTCACGGACAAACCTTGTGCTTTAAGGAATTCTTTGACTGAAGCAATATCTATAGAAGAAGGAGAAAATTGCTGAGTAAATTGAGTGGGCGTTAAATAATGTTGATAATTGGGGCTATTAGGGTCATAAATATCCTTGATTAAAGTGTTTAACTCGGCCTGGTTTCGTAAAGGTAATATGACACGAAGATCAAGAGCTTGACCCTGCAATGCGTGGGATATTTTAGTGGATGTGCTTACTTCTTGGGGAATAGACCCAAGTAAGGTTTGGCTGCCATCCAGGTTATTATGGACTCGAGATGCCACTGCGTTAGAAGAGTTAGCAGAGAATGCATTGCCTGTTACGATTATGCTCAAAAAAGCAACCAGAACTCCAATAAAAAATTTAACACCTGTCTTGTTTTTTGGCATATCCTCTCCTATGGTAAAACCAACATGTATTTGAGTCAGGCAACTTTCTCTCAATAAAAAACCCGAATATTTCTCTAATTTAAAGAACATACATTCGGGCTATCAATTTTGCTGACAAAGGGCCCTCATGCAGCTCGACTGCCATGCCCCACCGTTTGGCGGAGATTAGGCCCGATCCTTTGCCCCGCTTGCCCCGCAGTTTTGTTGCGGTGGCCAATCTGATTTATTTGGAAGGCGGGGTCCCGCAAACCTTAAATGTATATAGATATGCGGGACGTCCTTAGGTTTCCCCAAGTTTGCAGATTTCAAAAGTCATAAAAAGAGCAAAGTAAACCCTATTATGAAACCATAACATGCCCTAAAGATAAATACAAGGCAGGCAAGCGTATATTAAGATAACGCTTTCTTCCGTCGATGGATGGGATAAAATGAGGAAAATTATTTATTAATTCTGCTAAGGAAATGTTTTCCCAAAACAGCGCTGGGATACTGGCGGTGTATTACTTGGCCTTTGGAAAGATTAACCAGTTATAATTTCTGAGAAATTTGATCTCGCCATCCCATAAAGAACAGCTCTAATGCATCAAATGTGACTGGTTTGAACATCATGGTCAAATCTGCAAAATTCTGTTTATAATCATTTAACTGGCCAAAAGCAATTCCCACATTGTTTCTGAAGGGGATTAATGACTTGCAAAAAATGCCTCCCAAAATAGTGACACTCGACGCGGCAGGAACGGTTTTAATTTTATAAATGCCACACGAAATTGCTGCGGGGTCAACTGTTTTAATAATAATTGCACATCTTCAAAACGTCCATGGATGAGGATTTGCTGGACATACGTGCGCACCATTCCCGGATCGTTTAAATCCCAGTGGGTATCTGGTTTCATAAACCAGAATAACCGTTGATGAAAACTTTTGTCGTTAGGCTGCACCATAAAAAGAATTATATCATGTTTTGTGACTATTAAAAAGGGGACACTTTAAAGTGTCCCCCTTTTTGAAAAGAGCTTAAACTCAACTATGATCCAGATACCACCGCATTTGTAATCGTCCCCCCGGTATCATATAAAGCCGCGGCCGCGACAAGCGCTCCTGAGGAAGGTGTGCTGCTTGTATAAACCGGTTGATTAAAATTATTATTCTTAACATAGCTAATGGTTGATCCATTCCGCACCACGCTAAATGTATCACCGGCGTTGTAAGGAGTCTTTAAAATATACACACAGGAAGGCCCTTCATAGATTTCTTCCTGATTGTATTTAAGGACGATCGAATAACTAAAACCTGTGTAGGTGTTAGTAAAGCCGCTACCAGCTGGAATAAAGCCTGCCATCACAACAGAATTAGGATTGCCCGGCACCGTGCTGGATTGGAACGAGACTGATCCATTACCTGTGATTGGCAGGGCATAAACAGCGCCCCATTGCCCCATCCGGTCGCGGCTGTTTTGGTCATGATTCCGGGATTGAGCACCACACCTATAAGATTATTCCAACCAGTAACAATTGTTATTGTGGCCACATTACTGGTCACTGATGTTATACCATTAGACACGATACAACGGAACTGATAACCATTATATTGGGTGATTGTCCCGGAAAAACCAAGGCCATCTTGAAGTTCGATTCCAGTGCTGGTTGCAGGATTGCCATAATTATTAAACGTTTTACCGCCATCCGTGCTTAATTGCCACTGTACGGTTGGATTAGGGATACTGGTGACTGTGATTGAAAGATTGATAGATCCAGGCGATGATAATGTCTGGCTAACCGGCTGGCTAGTAATCACCGGCGCGACACCTGCGCTGACGGTGTGCAAAAGGTAAGGATAGTCGATGCCTGCTTGAATGCCCCAGGTTTTCTGGAAGTCCCAGCCAGTAAAGGTGCTTTGAGTTTTCATAAGGGCTGTTGATAACCCTAAAGGATCTGAAGAAGAAAGCAAGGGAGTCCCCTCTAGCCTACCATACTGGTTATCATAAAAACAGTTTGATATAGAGGGCGGAAAATATTCCGGGCCAAAACTACCGATTACAGGTAGAGTTACACCTATCAGCCCGCCATAGGGGCCAATTTTTGCCGGAGGTGAATTAGCCGGATAAACCGGAGTAGAAATACTCGACGCTGAGTAACAATTCGTTAAGAAAACAATGCCTGGTCCTGGAGCAACGAGACCAATCAACCCTCCTACGGCAGAAGGCGCGGGAGCTAAAGAAGATGTTGCATACGCATTGCTGGCCAGGATGGCTTGAACACTCGAATCATTAATTTTCGTGTTTATACCATTCACACTTCCCACCAACCCTCCAATATCCAACCCTTCAATGCTGCCGATAAATGAAGCTTGGCTTAAATTGACATTATAAGTAATTCCTATAATTCCTCCAGCCACACCGCCTGATAATTTACCGGAAACACTGATATTGCTAATTGTACTTAATTGTGTGCCATTATCCGCACCAACCAATGCTCCAACAGCATGAAGCCCGGTACCTTTAATAATTGGGTTTTGCAAATTCACATTGATGATTGTAGCATTAGAGATTTCTCCAAATAAGCCTAACCCCAGATTGGTAGTGGCCGTTGGGGTTGAGGAAGAATAGTTTATGTAAAGATTGCTAATGGTATATCCAGCACCATTAAAAATCCCGGAAAATCCAGCCGTTCCCATCCCTATAGGAGTAAATCCCTTGCCGCCATTCCAAGAATTAGAGGCGGAACAATCAATATTACTTCCTAATATATAGGAACCATTAAGCGCTTCATAATATGGAGCAGAATTCTTGCCAATGTCCTGCAGTGCGGCACAAGTAGTGATCGTGGAATATGCAAAACTTTTTATTGTACCAAAGGAACAAAAAGCAAAAACCGTAAAAATGCATGATAAAATCTTAAATTGAAATTTCATAATTTACCCTTTCCTTAAAGTTATTGACGTCTATTTTACACAAAATAAACGAAGCAAGCATTTCTGAAGAATAAATGGGTATAAAAGCAATACTTAAAGGTTACCATGCCTTATGACCAAAAACAAGGCCGCAAGCCACACGGTTAAAATGCATTTTGTCGTCGAAGGAAATATAAAATAGAAAGAAATCTTGAAGAATTATTTTAAATTCTGCTGGAGGAGATTGATTAAGCTTTGCGTCAAATTCAAGTCCGCGCGCATCTGGGCCGTGTCGCGGCTGGCACCGGCGAAACAGACCATGTCGCATTGCTCCAGGATGGTCTTGACTTGGGCAATAAGGGGATCTTCGAGCTTCGCCTTCTTTAAATGATTGGTGATTTCAGTGACGCTTAAGGCAGCTGAAGATTGATGCCATTTATTGGCCAGAAAGTCCCGCAACACTTTTGACAAAAGCGCGTAGAAATCTTTCGTTTTTCCCGTTGAAATATACCCCTCTGCCGGCAACAAAGCCTGTTTGGCCTCCTTAAGCGCTTTCAGCCTGCGGGCAAAGGCAGGGTCGGTTTCAAGACGGTCTTGAAAACGGCGCCATAAGAAATACGCTATGCCACCTGCCAAGACTAATCCCGTGCAAAGCCAGAACCAAAGAGACGCAAATAACTTTCTTAAAACTTGATTGATACTTTGAAGCATTTTCCCAAAAGAAAATTGATTCGAAAGCCCAGGAGCTTCATGGCTCACATCCGTAAAACCTACCGCTTTAAATTCTTGCTCAGGGCTGGGCGCGGTGACTTGGATTGCGAAAGGCCCCTGGGTGATTGTTTTATAGTCCTTGATAGCGGGATCAAAATAAGAAAAGCGCAAGGCAGGCACTTTTTTAATTTCCGCGGAAGTGGGAATGATCACCTCTTCCGCTGTTTTTTCATCCCCTTTGTCCTTGATTTGAGGCTCATAGGACTTAAAGCCAGCGTCGTGAAAAGCCGGCATTTTAAAATCCTTGAAATTACCGCTTCCTTTAATATCCACCTTCAGTGTCAAAGGATCGCCCGCCTTGACTTGCAAAGGAGCCACAGTGGCCTGGAAATCAAATTGGCCGATGGCTCCTGAAAAGTCCACCGGCCGGTTATCTTGCGGCAAAGAAGAAACATGCAATGGGATAGGTTGAGACGTCACGGTCACAGGACGGTTAGTATAGGAATCAAAAAAACTATTAAAGATTTCAGCGCCAAAAGGGTTATTGTCCTGGTTAAAAGGACTGGCCTGGGATGATTTATACATCACATTACCTTGGATTTGCACTGGCCCAAGTGCTAGGTCTCCCAAATGACTGGGATAAAAATTAGTCTTAAACTCAATGGTGTCATACCGTATCCCGTTGATGACCTGAGAACTTTGCAAGGGCTTTTCATAATCATCCAGCGTTATCCCTGTTTTATCAAATTGAGGGTATTGAATATCATGGATAGGGACATTATTGACAAGTAATTTGATGCTGACAGGGACCTTCTCATTTAAATACAATTCAGTTTTACCAACCGTGACCATGATGAGCAATTTATCTTTAAGGCTCTCTACGCTAGGCGCTTGGGCCTGATCAGCTGCTCCACTCGAGGCCTGGGCTTGGGCCAAGCTTTCAAAAACTTCCACATCAATGGGTTTGGTGGTATAGGTCTGTCCGGCGATGGTGGCGCTGATGGGTGGAATCTGGAATTTGCCGATCTTATTGGGAAATAAATTATAGATAAAAGATTTTTCGCTGTGATAATCCCCGTTAACAATAGACACCGAGGTTGATGGCCCCAAATATTTGGTAGAAAACCCGTCCATCACCGGCAGGCTGATGGGATCTAAATCCTGGTTGACTCCGGTAAAAGTCAAGGTCAATTGCAGGTCTTCATCCATGGAGACACGGGGTGAATTAACAGTAGCCTCAAAAGTGATAGGATCAGCCCACAAAGAGCCGCTGGTGGCCATTAGAATAAAAAAACATAAGAATAACTTTTTCATACAACAATCCTTTAAGAACTTGTCATTCCCATCCTTTAAGAACTTGTCATTCCCATCCTTTAAGAACTTGTCATTCCCGCGAAAGCCCCGCCGTTGGTCGGGGCCCCGCCAAAGGCGGTGGCGGGAATCCAATAAATACACACATTCGGGGGTGGCAGCCAAATCATCACCAATCCTTCACCACCGGCCTATCATCAATTTTCTTAGGCATATAATTAAGAAGCTTCTTGGGCTCTTCGTTTTCTTGATATTCTTCCAGGAGATCTTCAGCCTGTTTACGGTCAAGTTCCTTTTGGACTTTCTCAGCCTGGTCTAAAGCTTTTTTTTCTTGTTGTTTTTTAGATTCTTCCGCGGTTTGCTTATTCTCCTGCTGTTTTTCTTGTTCTTTGTCTTGGTTCTTTTGGTCCTGTTTTTTCTGTTGGTCTTGCTCGTCTTGTTGGTTCTTTTGATTTTTTTGGTCTTGCTGGCCCTTCTGATTCTGTTGTTTCTCTTGGTTTTTCTGGTCTTGGTTTTTATTTTGATTTTGTTGATTTTGTTGCTGCTGTTGCTGTTTTTTTTGTTTTAACCGCTCGATTTCTTTTTTAACAAAATCCTGATTGAAAGAAGCGTCCTGGTCTTTAGGGTCATTGGTCAATGCCTTGGCATAATAACCTAAAGCATTTTGCAGAGACTTGATGGCCTCATCAACATTGGTATTTTCTTTTTTTATGCCTGTTTTGTAAAGAACATTACCTAAATTATACTCCGCTTTAGGTTTTATTTTAATATTTTTATCTTGCGCGGCCTGTTCTAAATACCCCAAGGCCTTGTCATAATCCCCTTTCTTATACAAGGCTGTGCCTAAATCGTATTTGACGACCGGTGAGCTGTCATCTTGATCCAAAGCCTCTTGATATAATTTAAGGGAATCATCGAATTGGCTGTGTTTGTATAAAGCATTGGCCTTGTTCACATCGCTCGTGACGGAAGCGAATGCTTTAGGAGATAAAAATACTAGGATACAAAAAAATGTGAAACCTAAGGCTTTCATTGCTTTAACTCCCCCTACCCCCCTCTTTATAAAAAAGAGGGGGGAAATATCTTTTCCTATTTAAAAACATGGCCTCAGCTAATAGGAATACAAACGCCAGCGTCAGTGGCCACTGAAAGCGTTCATCATAGAGCTTGGCCTCTTTAGCTTCCGCGTCATGTTTTTTCAATTTTGATAATTGCCGGTCATACAAATAATCCAAACCAAATTGCGCTCCCCCGCTGCGGACATAGGCGCCGCCGGTGATATAGGCAATTTGCTGTAACAAATTTTCATTTAAATGGGACTTGACCACATTGCCACCCGCGTCTTTCAAAAATTGCACTCCCCCATCAGCACTGGTCACCTGGATCAAATCGCCTTGCCTGGTGCCAACACCCACTGTAAAAATCCGTACACCCTTGTCCTTGGCCCTCCGGGCGGCAACCAAGGCATCACCCTCTTGGTCTTCCCCATCTGTCACTAAAACCACCGCTTTATCCGAATCCGGCAGGTTTTGATACGCTTTAACCGCCTCATCAATGGCCTGGGAAATATCGGTTCCCCCGCGCGGGATCGAATCCACACTTAAATCATCCAAACTTAAAAGAAATCCATTGTAATCATATGTTAAAGGACACATCACCATCGCATCCCCGGCAAAAGCAATCAAGCCTATATGGTCCGAACCGTTTAATTTCATGACCAGGTCTTTGATGGCCAATTTCGTCCTTTCTAAACGGGAAGGCAGGACATCCTGGGTCAGCATGCTTTTGGAAACATCAATCACCACCATAATATCCAGGCCATGGCGTTTGACCGGGCGCATGGTATATCCCCATTGAGGACGGCTTAAAGCTATGACCATAAAAACAAAAGCAGCCATGATAAAAACAGCCTTTAGGCGATAGTGCTTTTTACTAAAACCCTGGGCCAATTCATCCAGCAAATGCTCCTGGATAAAAAGGGATGTTTTCTTGCACCGGTGTAAATAAAAAAAATGCAAAGCAGCGGCGATAAGAGGCAAAATCCATAACAAAGCCCAAGCATGTGGATTGGCAAAATTCATGGGATTTTTAAAAAAACCGTGTTGTTTAAGGTTAATTCCAAAGCTAATAAGCCCAAAGCTGTACCTACAAAATACCAAAACAAAGGATCATATTGCTTAAATCCCTTGTCCTCAATCTTTGTTTTTTCAAGTTTATCAATTTGGGCATAAATATGACGCAGTGACTCAGTGTCCGCGGCCCGGAAATATTCCGCGCCTGTCATGTCAGCGATTTTTTTAAGCGTGTCTTCATCCAGGTCGAATTGGGCCTGTTCATAATGCTTATTGCCAAATTCATCAACCACCGGAAAAGGCACGATCCCTGTTGTCCCGGCCCCTATCGTATAGACCTTGATACCCATGGCCTGTGCCATTTTGGCGGCATCCAGGGGTTGGATCTTTCCGGAATTATTGACTCCATCCGTCAAGAGCACGATGATCCGTGTTTTAGCCTTGCTCTTTTTGAGCCTCAGCAAAGAGGTGGCGATCCCGGAGCCGATGGCTGTCGCGTCCTCGATGAGACCTATGCGGATTTGGCGCAAATTCTCCAATAACCATTCATGGTCTGTCGTCAAGGGGCAGACCGTGTAGGCTTGTGAGCCAAAAACAATCAACCCCAGGCGATCGTCTTTGCGCTGTTTGATAAAATTTTCAACTGTACTCTTAATAATGTCCAAACGGCTTATCCGCTGCCCATTAATGACATAATCTTCCGCGGACATGCTTCCCGAAACATCCAGGGCCAAAACAATATCAATCCCTTCCGTGGTTAATTTAGATTCTGCCAACAACTTGCGGGGCCCGGCCAAGGCAATCAATAATAAAATCAAAACCAAGGCCCTTAACACCACCGGCAGGAAAGACCAGCGCACCCGCCATGTGCTTCCCAACTGGCGCACCAAAGAAAGGGATGAAAACCTGAAAGATGTCCCTTCCCGGCGGCGCTGCAGATACCAAAACAAAGCCAGGAGCAAAGGGATTAGAAGCAAAACAAGCGGTGTTTTAAATTCGGGTATCATCTACAAGCCTTTTGGCCAAATCAAAATTCCGTAATGCTTCATTGGTGGTCGGCGCGTATTTCGCGAATTTGACCATGTCACACGAGTTTAAAAATTCTTTTAAAGAAACCTTCTGGGCGTCGTTCAAGTGTCCGGTGATCCCCAAATAATACAAAAATTCATCGGTGGTCATATGCGGCGCGTGAATATCAAAGCGGTTTTCCATATAAAGGCGCGCGATATCAGAAACCCTGGTGAAAAATTCTTTATAAAGCCCCTTGTCCAATAAATTCTCCCGGCGCAAGGCTTCAAGCGATTGATAGGCCTTCTCCCAAGCCGGTAATTCCGGGACAAGGGGAATCTTGGGCGCTGGGGCGGATTTTTTATGACGGAGAAAAAAATAAATGCCGGCGGCAATGGCAATAACAGCCAGCAGCAGCCACAAGATCCACCAGAAATCAGGCAGATCGAGAGGGGGTTTTACGTCTTTAATATCATTCATTGGTACATTCCTATTATTCCTCCCCCTTGATGGCCTGCCGCTCTCTGCGGCAGGCAGGCTATCAAATTTGCAATAGCATTGCTCGGGGAGGCTCTAGTTGGGGGTGAGAATAAAAAGATATCCTCATGTTATTTTACCCCCTCCCTAGCCCTCCCCTCAAGGGGGAGGGAAAAATTACTCTTACCTGGCAAGGCGATGCCGCCTTTGGGCAAAAAAGCTGACTAAGGCTTTCTTATAAGGCACGTCGGTTGTAATATCAATATGGTCGATACCAATGGAATCAAATAAACGGTTACGGTTATTGATCCCATCAAGCGCTTTAGCCTGATATTCCTGGCGCAGGCGTTTACTTGAGGTATCAATAATCATTTTGGTCCCTGTTTCCGCGTCCATCACTTCAACCATGGCCGAGTCCGGCAATTCCATTTCCCTGGGATCTGTGAGCGTTATGCCGATCAAATCATGATGCTGATTGGCAATGCGCATGGATTTCTTCATCGGCGCGTAATCCGCATTGGCATCTAAAAAATCAGATATGACAAAAACAGTTGACCGGCGGCGCAGTATTTTAGTCAGATATTCCAGCACCTTGGGCAAATGCGTGGACTTGGCCTTTGGCTTAAAATATAAAATTTCACGGATGACCCGCAGCACATGGGCCTTACCTTTTTTAGGCGGGATAAAAAGCTCTGCCTCATCCGTAAACATCAAAAGCCCTACCTTGTCATTATTGCGGATCGCGGCAAAAGCGAGGACCGCGGCAATCTCCGCGGCCAATTTGTTTTTCATTTGTCCCGTAGAGGCAAAATGCACCGACGCTGAGGCATCGACCAGGATCATGACAGTAAGCTCGCGCTCTTCCACATATTTCTTAACATGGGCAAAGCCTGTGCGGGCCGTGACGTTCCAGTCGATGGAGCGGATATCATCCCCGGGCTGGTACTCACGCACCTCATCAAACTCCATGCCCCTGCCTTTAAACACACTATGATACGCCCCCGCGAACACGTCGGTGACAAGGCGGTTGGTGGTGATGTCAATGCGCAGGATCTTTTCAAGTATGTCTTTAGGTATCATTTCCGTTCTCCTGGAAAAAAGGTGACAGGTACATTTTCCCGCAGGAAAATGTACCTGTCACCTTTTTTACGGCACCTCAACCTGATCCAATATCCGTTTAACCAAATCCTCCGAAGTCTTCCCCTCAGCTTCTGCTTCATAGCTGGGGATAACACGGTGACGCAGCACATCCATCCCGATGTTTTTAATGTCCTGGGGTGTCACAAATCCGCGGCCCTGGATAAAGGCATGGGCCTTGGACGCCAGTGCTAAATTAATCGTGGCCCTGGGGCTTGCCCCATAAAGGATCAGTCCTTTAAGGTCATTAAGTTTATATTGTTCAGGGTTGCGGGTCGCTTCCACGATCTGGACAATATAATCCTCGATTTTCTCATCCATATAAATCTCATCCACCACCGAGCGCAGGCGGATAATGTCCTGGGGTGAGGCCACCGCCTGCACGGAAAAAGATTGGCGGGTGGTGCCCATGCGTTTAAGGATTTTTAATTCTTCTTCCTTGGAGGGATAGGTGATTTTGACCTTGAGCATAAAACGGTCCACCTGGGCTTCGGGCAATGGATAGGTCCCTTCTTGCTCGATGGGGTTTTGGGTGGCCAAAACCAAAAACGGATCATCCAATTTTAAAGTCTCTTCCCCGATGGTGACCTGACGCTCCTGCATAGCTTCAAGCAGGGCACTTTGCACCTTGGCAGGCGCACGGTTGATTTCATCGGCCAGGATAATATTGGCAAAGATCGGCCCTCTTTTGACATTAAAAGCCCCGGTACGCTGGTCATAAATGAGCGTGCCTGTTAAATCCGCGGGCAGCATATCAGGAGTAAATTGCAAACGGCGAAATTGGGCCTGGATCGTCTGGGCCAAGGTCTTGACCGCGGTCGTCTTGGCCAAACCCGGCACACCCTCGACTAAAACATGCCCATTGGCCAATATGCCAATCAACAAGCGGTCAATTAATAAACTTTGACCGACAATCACCTTGGACGTTTCAAAACGTATCGCGTCTATAACCCCTGATTCTTTTTTGACTTTATCATTAATGGCACTGACACCTGTGCTGGTCGTCATTTTAAGCCTCTCCTTCTGGACCCCGCTTGCCCCGCAGCCTTTCTGCGGTGGCCGTTTTGCCGTTAACGGCAGGCGGGGCTAATTGTTTTAATTAGTTGATTGGGGATTCCTGCAGTGAGCAATATTATAAAAAAACAGAAAAAATAATGCAAGAAAGTTTCTCAGGATTTAACCCGTGCTTTTCATGCCGGAGGCAATGCCGTTGACGGTCAAGAGCAGGATCTCGTCGATCTTGGCGCGTTTGGCTTCATTGCCGGGGGTGTGGCTTAATTGGTTTTTTTCCTGCAGGAAGCGGACCTGGATATAGTTAAGAGGGTCCACGTACGGGTTGCGCAGCTTGATCGAGTCTTGCAACACTTTATGGTAATCCAACAGTTCTTTTTGCTCGGCAATCAATAAGACGCTTTCCATCGCCAATTGCTGTTCCCGTGCTATAGGCTCATGGATCCGTTTGCGCAAATCCTCATCGGATACGATCCCGGCGTACAATTCAGCGATATACAAATCAGCCTTGGCTAAAGAAGCTTGCAGGTTGTGGATGATGGAGGTGAAAAACGGCCATTGCTTGTACATCTGCCTTAATAATTCCAGGCCTTGGGGATTTTCATCCATGTATTTTTTAAAAGCATGCCCCACACCGTACCACGCGGAAATGATATACCGGGACTGCACCCAGCTAAAAACCCAGGGAATCGCGCGCAGTTGTTCAAAATTTTGGGTGACACTGCGGGCCGCGGGCCTGGAGCCGATCTTGGTGATTTTAAGGATGCTGATCGGGGTGGCTTCATTATAAAAATCCAAAAATCCCGGTGTTTCAAAAACCAATTGGCGGTAAAACACAAATGAATCCTGGGACAGTTGGGCCACCAATTTTTCCCATCCGGCTAATTTCGGGTTCTTCCTGATCTCACGGTTAGTCACCAAATTTGTCCACACCACGGCTGTGATCAATTGCTCCATATTGCGTTTAGCCACCATCGGGGTGGCATACTTTTGCGAAACAACCTCGCCTTGTTCGGTCATTTTGATGCGGCCGCCCACTGCTGAAAAAGGCTGGCCTAAAATGGCACGATGCGACTCACCGCCGCCCCGGTCAATGGTGCCGCCCTTGCCATGGAATAATTTGATCTTCACCCCATATTTTTCCGACACGTCAAACAAATTTTGCTGGGCCAGATATAAATGCCAATTGGCCGCCAAATAACCGCCGTCCTTGCTGCTGTCTGAGTAACCCAGCATGATTTCCTGAACGTCCCCGCGGGCCTTCACGTAAGAACGGTATAAAGGGATCTCAAAAAGTTCTGACATGATTTCATGGCAATTTTGCAAAGCCTGGATGGTCTCAAACAAAGGCACAATGCCAATGGCTGCTTTCTTGACCCTTTTGTGCGCCACATGGATCAACCCTTCATTCTTGGCCAAATACATGATAGCCAGCATATCCGCCGGTGTTTGCGTCATGCTCAAGATATAATCATCCACAATGTCCTGGTCAAATTGCTCCTTGAGCTGGCGAAAGGTCTTGAATTGGGCCAAAATATCCTTGGCTTCGGGAGAACTTACTGCCCCTTTGCGGCTGCTGGTGGCAGCGATTTTATTCAATAAGAAAGGCAGCTCCATGCCATGGGGCCCCAAAAGCTCTTCAATGGCCATGTGGACTTTCTTGGCATGGTCCCTAAAATCCAGGCGGGCCAGGAAAAAACGGAAAGCTTTGGCCTGCACGATAAGCCGCCTTAAATCCCCGTCACAGGCGCTGTAACCCTGGTTTTTCTTTAAACTCTCTTGGATGATCAACAGGTCCGCGATAAAGCCATCCGCTGTCTTATACCTGCCCTTTTTATCCGTCAGGACGCATTCTAACTTGTGATGGATAAATGAAAATTTCTTGCGGTAAATCTCCGTGCCTTCATAACGTTCCAGCTCGCGGGCCTGTTCAGGCAGGGCTTTTTTATCCTGCTCCAAAGAATCCAGGAATTTTTTACTCACCTGGACATAATCCGTGGATTGGCTAAACTTCCGGATAAAACTTTCAATGCTGGCCATATAAAATTTAACAATCAGCTTGCGTTGTTTTTGGGCCGTTGTCAGGGTGATGGCGGGCGTGACATTGGGATTCCCGTCGCGGTCCGCACCCACCCAGGAGCCAAAATGGATAAATGGGTCGATGTCATCCTGTTCATCAACCCCCAGATTAGCAAATTCCCTGTGGATTTTTTCATGGATATTGGCCAATAGGCTGATGATGGTGCGTTCAAAATAAAACAAGGTCTGGTCAACTTCATCCAGCACTTCCACCTTACGGTTGCGCACCTCGGAGGTCTGCCAGAGGATTTCCAGGGTCTCCTTGATGCGTTTTGTCAAAGAGTCTTGTTCTGACAATGTCAGGTCAGGCCGGTTTAACTGCATCAATTGGCCGGAAATAAAAAACAGATGGTCCAATACGGTGCGGCGTTTGGCTTCGGTCGGGTGAGCTGTCAAGACAGGGCCGATATCGCATTGGCTTAAAAAGGCTAGGATTTCTTTAGGGGTGTAATCTTCGTCCATTAAATCCTTGAACAATTTCTTAAGGGACATCTCCTGAAAGACTTCCGGGGAGCGCTCATAATCCCGCAAACGGCGGATGCGCTGGACTTCTTCGGCGATATTGACCAGCTGGAAATAAATCGTAAAAGCACGTGTAATATTGTAGGCTTCATCCGGTGACAGGGAACGGATCAATTTTTTCTGGGACTCGACCAGCAAGGGGTTCTGCTTGTCACGGATGGCCTGGGCCAGGGTGCGGATCTCTTCAATTTTTAACAAAAGGTCTTCACCCTCCTGCTCACGGACGATCTCCGCCAACAGTTTGCTTAAAAATCGAATATCCTGCCGCAGCTGATTTTGAGATGGCGCTAAGGGAATTAATTCTTCTTTAAACATAGTGTATTCCCCCTCTTTTTTATAAAGAGGCCTGCCGCTTCTGCGGCATGCAGGCAATTTTATTTGCAATAGAATAGCTCGGGGTTAGGGGGAGTTCAAAGGGTTCAGTTCAAACCACGCAAAGACCGATGCCCCCGCCGAGCCATCGCCTTAACAGAAACTTCTACTTTTTTCCTTAAATTTTCTTTATGCACTTTTAATTTAGCAGCCACCTTTTTATCAAAAGTAGCAATAATCTCAGCCGCCAGTATCCCGGCATTTTTAGCCCCATTGACCGCGACCGTCGCCACCGGAATCCCATCCGGCATCTGTACCATCGACAATAACGAATCCAACCCATCCAAAGAATTAGACGATTTAACAGGCACCCCAATCACCGGCAAGATAGTAATCGAAGCCACCATCCCCGGCAAATGCGCTGCCCCACCCGCTCCGGCGATGATCACTTTCAATCCGCGTCCGTGGGCCTTTAGCGCGTAATCAAACATGCGTTTGGGCGTGCGGTGCGCGGAGACCACCGTCACTTCATAAAGAATGCCGAACCCATCCAAAATATCAGCGGCAGGGCCCATGATGTTCAAATCTGACTGGCTGCCCATGATGATGCCGACTAGTGGTTTTGTCGTACGCATAATGCCTAAGCCCTTATCTTAATCAACTCCTTGACCCGATGCGCCCGTTCCAATGCTTTATTGATATCCTGGTCAACTACTGTGGCATGTCCCATTTTACGGAAAGGTTTAGTCTTACTCTTGCCATATAAATGAATATAAACGCCGCCTAAACCCAAGGCCTGCTGAATGCCATGATACACAGCCTCGCCTTCGTGATTTTCTTCACCCAAAAGATTGACCATCACTGAGGGAAGGGTCATATCCGCAGGCCCCAAAGGAAGCCCCAGGACCGCGCGCAAATGCTGCTCAAACTGTGAGGTCAAGGCCCCTTCGATGGTATGGTGCGCGCTGTTATGCACGCGCGGGGCTATTTCATTGACCAAGACTTCGGACTCCCTGGTGACAAACATCTCCACCGCCAAGACACCCACTAATTTTAACTGATGAAGGATACGTAATGCAATAGCTGTTGCTTTTTTTTCTACATCCTCTGTAATATCAGCCGGAGAGCGCAAATACTCGACTAAGTTCCGTTCAGGATGGAAAACCATTTCCACGGCCCCATACACGGCCACTTCACCGTCGCTATTACGCGCGACCACGACCGCAATCTCCTTGTCAAAATCAATAAACTTCTCAAGGACGCTTGGCGCGTTAAAAGCATCAGGGATATCATCCGCGTTTTTCAATTTAAAAATACCCTTGCCGTCATAGCCGGCCTTGCAGGTCTTTTGCACCGCCGGAAAGAAATCCGTACAGGCTTTAAGCCCTAAACGGTTGGGCACCAATTGAAAATCCGCCGTAGGGATGCCATGCCGTCGATAGAATTCTTTTTGGCGTCCCTTGTCCTGGACTAATTCAATGATATCCGGGTCAGGAAAAATAGCCAGCCCTTCCGCTTTTAATTTCTTAAGGGCTTCAACGTTAATATGCTCATATTCAAAGGTCAGGACATCCACTTTTTTGCCAAAAGTATAAACATCATCGAAATTCATTGTCTCCCCTTGGGTAAAATCATAACAAAGATACCGGCAGGGGCAATCCGGATCGTCGTCTAAGACAAAAGTTTGCAGATCAAAGCTGGGGGCCGCCTGCAGCAGCATCCGGCCTAATTGCCCGCCTTTGATAAGACCTAGTTTTAAATGACGCTTAAACATAGACACAAACCTTTAAGCTTTTACACTTTCCAAAATCAAATGCCTGCCTAATAATAAATCAGGGGACAATAATATTTTATTCATACGGGCATAATCAACGCTCTTGTTTTTCTTGGAACGGAATTCCTTTTGTTTAGAACTTAAATACATGATGGGACGCAACAAAAACATCAAAGGATAAAAATTGGCCTTCTTCCTGTCCACATAAAATCCCACGGTCTTTAGGTTTTTACCGTCCAGTAAATATTCCAATTCCTGGTACCGCCAGGGGATAACATGCAGATTTTGGATGGCCGCCGGAAAACAGCGTGAAAAATCAAGGGTCGGTTCGCGAAAAAAATCAAAGCTGCCTTCAACCAAAAACCTGCATCTTGATCCTAAGTTTAAAATATTCGGCGTGGATAAAATCAACCGGCCTCCTTTTTTTAAGACCCTGCTGATTTCCCCAATAACAAAAGCCGGATTATAAATATGCTCAATGACTTCCATGAAAATCACATAATCAAATGTCCCATCAGGGTAAGGCAACGGGTCGTTCAGGTTGCCCGGCTTAAAAGGGATCGCCCCCTTAAACTCAAACCTCACCTCATCCATGTCGCAGGCATTTACCTTAAATCCCCTGTCCAATAATCTTTTTCCGGTTTTCCCGTCTCCACAGCCAAGATCCAATACCCTGCCCCGCGCCTGCCCATCCATGATGCGGACAATTTTCTCCAATAAATAATTTATCTTCTTTGACATAATTATCCCAGATAAACATCAATACGGCTTACTTCGCCTTCGCGGACATCCAAGGCGGGCCCTTGGCTCAATACGGCGCCTAAGACCGCCGCTTTCCTGCCATCAGGATAGGTCAGCACGATTTTCAACGCTTTCACGCCATGGGCGCCGAAAGTATCTTTAAGCTTAGGGTTATGATAAACGACCAAGGTGTCAGCAAAAAGCATAAAACTATAGCTGTGGGCCGGAAATTCACCCTGGGCCTGACGGGTAAATAACCACGACGGTAATAAGGGCCCAAAGGTCAATGTCAACTGACCTTGAGTGTCCAGAGAAAATGGCCTGGTCCCCATATTCATCAAAAGCCACATATGCAAAAATTCAGCGGTGCTGCCTGAAAGCCTGGCCACAAATCCCTGGCCATGCAAATTCTTATCTTCATGCACGGAGGATGCGATGAAGGAAGAATTCTGTAAAATACTGCGCCCATACCGGGCAGGCTCCAGGAATGGTACCAAGGCCGTCTGGATCTCTGCATAAAATTCTTTCACCAGGCCGCCCCGCAATAGTTCTAAAAAATATTTATATTCCATATGCAGCCACACCGACCCGTTTTCCAGCCACCCTGCCGGAAAAATGCGGGTCCGGCCTATGGCGTCGGATTCCCGGGAAAGGTCCGCGTTGACCCTGTACATCCCTAATTTCCGGTCGAATAACGGGCTTGACCGGATCGCCTTATAAAGCGCTTGGGAACCAGAAAGACGGTCTTCACTCCTTAGGGCATGCACAAAACCTTCCAGGAACAAAGGCAGGTCATGGCGTTTGAAAGCAGTAGGGCGGACGTGATGTTCTTGGCTGTGGGTCTTGTCAAAAAGCTCATACTTTGTCACTTCATGATAAAAATAAGTGGCAAAAAGCCCATTATCATACCGCGCCTTAAGGATCCCGGCGTTACAGCGTTCAATGACGCTGTCTAAAAATTTCCTGATCTCGAGGATGGGCAGGGGCTTTTCCTGGCCCTTGATACCGGTACGGATGCTGTGCCGGTAATGCTCTTTTAAATCATTGGATTTCTGCCAGTATTTGAAAGGGTCTTTCTCCGTCGAAAGCACATGGGCCAGCCCTTCAAGAAAAGAGGCCAATTCTTCAAAAACCATTGCCCTATCGTGGTCATTCAATTGTAATGCCTCAATTGTCCCTTTGACAAAAACAGCCAAACGTTTAATTTCAAAAGTCTCGGAAATTGATGAACCCAGAAGTCCCGGCAAGCCATTGAGCGCGTCATACCAATTGGGCTTATTGGCTTCCATTTCAACCCCGATGCCGCTGGGATCAAGGCTCGCGGATTTATTGGCCAACAGGCAAAGCAATTTGACCAATAAAATCGTCGAATAAACCTCACCCTGCCCATTGGTCATGCGTAATTTATAACCCTTGGATTTAGCCTCGATGCTTGTGTCTGATTCTGCCAGGGAATGGTATTGGCGCACTCCCAAAGGTGTGAGGACATAACGCGCTTCCCGAGGCAGCACATAAAAATCATTTAAAAAGAAACTAAAAACTTTTTTCTCCCAAAAAATGTTTTTAAGTTTTTCAGGATAAAGGCTTAAATAACTCTCGATCAAATCTAAATTATAGGTCCAATGGTCCGTCCAAAAACCTTCTCCCGGCTCCGCGGATTCATGTTTGGCGCATGCCCCCAAAACGCCCTTTAAGAAATCCTCTGCTTTTCCTTTAATTGGAATTTCACGGGCCACTTTTTTTAACAAATCACCCGGCATAAAACCTTTTTTGAGCATGTCCTTAAGCTTTTCCGCTCCCTCAACAATCCCAAAATCCCTGAATAGCCCCTCAATGGCACCTGTATCCTTAATCGCAAAAATGGCCCCCTTGACGACCAAAGGGTTGTACCCGTCGGCCTGGATTAAATTCAAAAAATTAATCAAAGAGCTGTCTTTAACGTCCCTGTTAAACCAGGCATCATTGCGGCGGTTCTGGTTAACGTCACGGTAATTACCGTTGCCCTGGGAAAGGAAGGTCGGCGCCAGCATAAAAAAATTATAATCACGTTCCAGGTCCCCATGCTTGCGGCTGTAAACATTGAAGGATACCGGGCCTTCAGCGGTTTGCAAGGATACGGGCAAGCCCCCCCGTAAAATATTGTCCAAAAAAGTCTGGCCGCAATACCGGTTAAATTCATTGGACGCGCTGTGGGTCATGCAATTGTCTTTGATTGCATCAATGATCTGTTGGTTAAGCCGCGACTTTTCCTCGATAAAACCTTTAACGGTCGATTTCTTGACCAGCTTTTTTAATTCAGGTAAATCATGGGCAAAGCCTGCCATGGCTGTAAAACTATACTGCTTGCCTCCGGAAAGCTTAAAATCACAGACACTCATGGCCGACGGCGTGCGATTGGCGGTTTCCTGGTGTGCCGGGGCCTTGAAATTCTTATCCTGTAAAAATCTTTCGGGGACCAGGAAATCACTGGCCTGCCCAAAAACACAGGATGCTTCGACGATGATGTCAAGGAGCTGACGGGCCTGTGTATCAAAAGCAAAATAAAAATTCCCCTCATGGATAGGCGTCACCTGCGGGGTATCGGCCACCTCTACTTTTAACTGGTAAAAAGGGGTCTTGTTTTTAACCTGGTGCACCGTCATCCAGGCCTCAACCGTGCGGCTCATGTTCTTGCTAAGCCAGTCTTTAAGCCCATAGGGATTGAGCACAGGCAGGCCGTCGACACAGGTGAAATGTAGATTTTTGCGGCCGGTGTTCTCGATGGTGACACGGCGCACCAGGCCGGCAAACGGCTCCTGGGGCATGGTGAAATAATTGACCGTGACCTTGACACCTAAACTCGCATTGACTTCTTCAATAGTCAAATCATGGCTGGTGATCAGCATCCGCTGACGGACCTTATACCGTGAGCCGATGCTGTTGGCAAAAGGCTCATAAAATCCGTGTTTTTTGCCGTCACTGACCTTTAAAAAAGTCCTGAAGCCCTGGCTCGATGCTAAACGGTAAGCTTTATTGGCCGGCTGGAATTCCACAATGGCCTTGTCCTTGGATTCAATGCCAAATGAACTTATGGCCTGGCCGCGGTTGACATAGAATGCCCACATGGGGATGCCGTATAGGCCTGACACGCCGGGGAAAAAATCCGCGAATAATTTTCTATGGCTATAATCTTCAATGACAAAAGCCCCCGTGCCATCCAGATAATAGGGTTTATTCATAGACAACCTTTTGATGCGGGCTTCCGCCTTTTTTAAAATGACGGAATAAATTATAATAACCTGATAATTTAAACCATAAGATCAGGCCTGAATATTGGTCGTCCGTATTGTTCATATGGATGCGTTTAAGCTCATACAAATCAAAATTAAACCTGTCCTTGCCCCGGTTGGTGGACACCGCGGCCTTAAAGCCCGCCTCTTTGACCAGACGTTTGACCTCTTCGGTAAAACCTCCTGAAGGGTAGCAAAAATAATCTATGCTATGCCCTAAATGGCCTTCAATTTCTTTTTTACTGCCGGCGATTTCATCCTGCGCCTGGGCCAAACTCACCCTGGGCAAATAAACATGGTGGCGCGTATGCGCCCCGGCTAAAAAGCTGTTCTTTTCCATCTCCTTGATCTCGTCCCACGTCAAGAAGTCAGGAGTACCTATTTTATCAGATATTAAAAAAACCATCGCCGGAAAACCATATTTTTTCAGGATGGGGAAAGCATACTTATAATTATCCTCATAACCATCATCAAATTGCAGGACAACGGTATTGCGGGTAAACTCATGGCCTTTTTTGATGCCTTCCACCAGGTCATCAAAACTGATCACTTCAAATCCATGCCGCTTTATAAAATTCATTTGATACTCAAAAGACTTTTCACTGACAGTATTAAGCCGCCACTTCCCCGAAGGGATCCCCACATGGTGATAGGTCAAAATAGGCACCACATACCGGTCGCGCAGCCAAAAAGTATAACCGAAAGAGCCGATTAACAATATGGCAGCAATGAAAAAGGAGGTGTTTTTTAAAATCCGCATACGGCCTTATATTTGAGTCAGGCGTTCTTTCACAAGGGCCCCGACCGTTTGATTGTCCGCCCCTCCGGCCGTTCGGACCAGGACTTCTTTCATCACCCGCCCCATGTCCTTGATGGACGAGGCCCCGCTGGCTAAAACCACTGCTTCAATGATGCTTTTTAAATGTTCCGCGGACATTTCAGCAGGAAGATATTTCTTTAAAAGAGACAACTCCTTTTCTTCCTTTTCGGCCAAATCCGCGCGATTACCGGCTTTAAATTGGGTGATTGAATCCAGGCGTTGCTTGGCCTGTTTTTTAATCACAGAGATGACATCCTCATCCGGGACCGTCTCCAAACGTTTATCGACTTTCACATTTTTGATTTGGGCGCGTAAAAAACTCAATACGGAGGACGTAAAAGAGTCCCTGGCCTTCATCGCCAAGACATAATCCTGGCTGATCTTATCTTCTAATGACATAACTGCCTCCTTGGAATTAAAGTCCTAATATACTAGCGGCTTTATGACGGGATTTCAATAAAAAAGGACGCATGTTTACCATACGTCCTTTTAGGCACCCTCTATAAAATTTAATTACTGCACGATTTTGACATCAATGGCAAATGTCTTCTTAGTACCATCAGGATTTTGCGGTTGTCCATTGCGCAAAACATACCCGCTGTTGCCGTTTAAGACCGCCAGGCGGTCTTTTTCTTTTTGGGCCGCGACCTTGGTAAAGAATGCTTCCTGTTTTAAATAATGCAAGCGGGTCTTGACCAATTTGATCTTGTTCTGGAACAAGACGATCAAGGAGCGTCCTTCTTCAGGACTGGAAAAATCAGCTTCAAAAGCGCGCAGCTGGGTTTTTAAGTCCGTTAACTGGGCACTCACTTGGGAATCCTTGTCATTTAAGGTCTTGATCTTGGCCTGTAATTCGCCTATATTCTGGACGTTTTCCGTACTACGCAATTCATTCAAACCCTGCAATTGCTGTTTTAACTTGGCATTTTCATCCTGGGCTGAGACAAGCATCCCCTGGGTCTGGGTCAACATTCCCTTGGTCGTCGCCAACTCCGTGGTCACCTGGTCTAATTCACGGTTGACTTCTTCGAGCTTACGGGTGGTCTCATCCAACTCGATCTTGGTTTCTTTATATCTTCCCACATAGGTTCTATAATTGATCGTGGCAAGACTGCTGGATGTTAATGCCAAATCCGTTGATTTGGAAAGGATACTGGAATTTTGATTTTGTAAGTTGAGTACATATATGGTCAGGGCAATCATGACTATGGAAAGAATGCCACCTACCAATCTTTTTGAATGATTATGTTGGCGCTGATTTTCAACGCTCGCGTCAAGTTTTGATTCCTGCTGATTTAATAACGTCTCAGACACTTCCTACCCCCTGTTTTTGCTCTTCTTTGGTTTATGTACCCGGTCTAATAAGCCATATTTCCCAGGATTTTTACATCTGCCGCTTCGCCTAACTGATTGACCTTCATTTCCAACCATTTCTGGAAATGACTATCTGTTTTATCCGCTAAAAATTGTATCCCGCACTGTAAGCGTTCCTGCGGGGTATGGATACGTCGAAACCAGACAATCTTTCCCTTTTTAGCATCAAAAGGTAACGCTTCAAGGCCTGATTCAATGGTCAAAACACAATGGTCAGTTGGCCTGAACATCTTGTCCGTCTGCAAAAGCAAGCCGGAGTTGGAAATGTTGACCACCGTCCCTTCGCCTGAAACATCCTGGTCCTGCACCTTCCAGGCGATGTCCATAAACTCCTTCAATCTGAAATGGCGACGGTTCTCAAACATAGAAGTGCCTATTCTAACCCTACAACCCCAAAAGGGCAAGAAATCTTTTTATTGCAGTGGAAAGCCTTAAATTACTTTTCCAATCCAAAGATCCCCTAAAAATTCCCTCCAGGGCACAAAATGTATCCCTTTTTCAACCCTTGCGGCACGTTCATTTGTAACAACAATGGCTTTTTTAGGTTTATATTCATCATTAAATGTCGCCAAGCCTTTGACATCAAGATAATCTACTCTGGAAGCCCCTTTGACTTCAATAGCAATCTCCCCTTTGGCTAAAATAAAATCGACTTCAAGTCCTGATTTGGTCCTCCAGAAATTGATACCGTAGTCCAGTTCTTTATAGCTTCTATACGCTATCAATTCCATAAAAATAAAATGCTCGAAAGCTTGGCCAAATTCTTCACCTTTTTCTTGGACGATCTGTCTATGCGTTAAAGCACCGGCCAGACCTACATCAAACAGATAAAATTTTGGAGACCGTAAAATTACACCCCTATCCTGTCTCCTTTTAAAAGGCTCAACCATATGGCCTAATAAGGTATCTTCTAGTATCTGGTAATATTCACGCACTGTTTTCGAATCTACACCGCAGTCCCGGGCAATATTTGAATAATTCGTTATCTGCCCATGGGAATACGCCATTGCATCAAAAAATCTTGAGAATGCCGGAATATTACGGGTAAGACCCTCTTCAAAAACTTCTTCTTTTAGGTAATTATAAGCATAGGCATTCAAATCTTTTTTAGCATGATTTTCTATATAATGGACTGGAATAAGCCCGTGATTGAATGCGCGTAATAAATCTAACTTATCAATTTCCGCCGACACTAAGGGAAACATTTCATACCGCCATGCGCGACCGCCAAGCAAATTCGCCTGACCCCGTTTAAGTTTCCGTGCCGAGGAACCGCATAAAATAAAACTTAATTTCATGTTCTCTATCATCCAATGGACTTCATCTAAAATGGCCGGTATCTTTTGCACTTCATCAATGATCACAGGCGCGTTAATGGATGATTTCTTTAGCGAAAGCTCGTGGCGTAATAAAGACGGCTTTTTGATAAATTCCAGAAAAACGTCATGCTTTAGAAAATCAAAGTAAATGCTTTTAGAAAAATGCTGACGCAAAAAGGTTGATTTACCCGTTTTGCGCGCGCCCCAGAGAAATGCGGATTTACCTTGGGGCAACTTCATTTTTAAGTATCGTTGTATATTATCCATATCGTAGTTAATTCCTAATTAGTTCAACTAATTAGGAGTATATACCATGCTCAAAAAATGTCAAGTTATCAATAGGGGGGTAAATAGGGGACAGCGCCCTATTTGCGGAAATGCACAAAAACCCTGCCAAAATTCTTGTCGTCCTTTTCAATGCGGTGATACAGCGCTTTGATATGTTTCTGCTCTAAAAACCGCAAAACGTGTTTCTTAAGCTGCCCACTGCCCTTGCCGGGAATGATTTCCACCAAGGTTATCCCACGATCTACGGCTTCATGGATGACGCGATTGAGTTCCGCTTCAATGGAAGCCCCGCGGTTAAAGATATCATGCAAATCCAATTTGATTTTAGCCATGATCAAAGTCCTTTAATAATTGAGGCCATGTCTTCGGCCTTGTCTTCCGGATGGAAAAGATGGGCTGTTTTCCCCTGGGCATCAATCAAATAAAGATAATCGGTGTGGTCGAACATATAGCCCAAGGCAGATGAATTGGTTTCCACTCTATTATAAGTGGCCTTGTAGCTCTCCACCACCGTGTCAATCTCCTCTTTTGTGCCGAAGAGACCCATGGCGTTGATCTTGAAATATTGCAGGTACTGCTTTAATTTTTGCGCTGTATCACGCGCGGGATCAATCGTCACAAATAATGTTAAGACCTTGGGCGCCATCCTTTCCCCTAATAGCGCGTACACGCGGGCCAATTTTGACAGCGTGGTGGGACAGACATCAGGGCAAGTGGTATACCCGAAAAATAAAAGCACCATCTGCCCCCGGTGGTCTTTCAAATGAAACACTTGACCGTCCTGATCATGCAGCGTAAAATCCCGTTGCGGATTAATCACGCCTTCCATCCCGGCTGAAGGCTTATTTTGATTATCACACCCTGCCCCAAATGCACAAATTACGAACAATAGACATAATCTCTTCACATCTTCATCCCCGGCATATTGGAAGAAGCATCCGCCTCCTGCATTTTAGCCCTGGCATTCACAACGATTGAACTTCCATCTTGAAAATGCAGCGTAATCGGCACAATATCACCGTTATTGACAGCCCTTTTTAGATTGATCAACATGATATGAAAACCACCTGGCTGCAAGCTTACCTTGCCCTGGGCCGGGATAGGCAATTGGGCGGCCATCGCCATTTTCATCATCCCGTTCCTATCACTCATCTGGTGGATCTCAACTGCCCCGGCCACCTCACTGGTCGCTGATACTAAAACAATCTCCTTAAGAGAATTGTTCGTGATCGTTAAATACGCCGCTGAAGTGGTCTGTGACGGCGGCATGGCCTGCACCCAGGCATTGCTGACAATAATGCCCTTGCTTGGTTCATCTTTCTCCCGCAAGGATTGTAAATAATCGATGATTTGGCCCATCTCCTGGGAAGGAATATCCTCAAAGGCCGGCATAATGCTTTTGTCTTCCTTGATCCCATATTGGATGGACCGCCTGATGCTATTGGCGTCCGATCCATGAAGATAGGCTAGGCGATCATGAAAATTTGTCGGCGGAGGATCGAATTTCTGCGCGTTTATCCCATCGCCGCGCCCATCCCAACCATGGCACAAAGCACAACCATAGGACAGGTAATGTTGCCTCCCTTGGCCGTCTATCTGGGAGGGAGCGGCCCAGACCATAGCACTAGCCCCCAACAAGAAAAACATAAAAATGATAAGTTTATTCATCAAAAGATCCCAAGGAATTTCTTTTTTTCCACTTCATAACCCTCCGCCTTGATGCGGTAAAGCCCGGTGAATTCACCGTCTTCAAATTTGGGGCCGACTTCCAGGGTGCCGTAAATGGTGATGGGCTCTTCAAACTCATCATCTTTGATATTAAAACCCTTAGGGTCCAGGGTATCGCCCACCATCCATTGGTCATAACCTAACATCGCGCAAAATAAACAGGAAACCAGTTCATCCGCGAATAAAAATTCCTTGATGGTCTGGCCCTCGCTATTGGCCAAGGGAATGACAAAACCTTTGATGGCCACTCTCTTGCCATTCAAGGCCTGTATCTGCTTGGGGATAGTCATGGGCGTTTTAGTGCCCTTAGTGATATTGCCGTCAGGATGCTCGACATCCACAGGGGGCAAATAATTAAAATAGAGGTCCTCAAAAGAAACCACTTGATAATCAATATTATTCCTGACGAATTTCAAAGGCCTGGCCCCGAGTTTCGGCTGGCCCGGTTGACTTTGAGTCCATGCCGGATGCGCCGCCCAAAGGATGCAGCCGCATAAAAACACCCAACGCAAAAATTTAAATCTTTTATTTACCTTTATCATTTCCACCCTCAACCCATCCTCCCCCCTCTTTTTTATAAAGAGGGGGTTAGGGGGAGTTCTCAAGCTTTTCGAAAAAACTTATAAACCCAAGCCCCCGCAAACATCACCGCCGCGAACATCACAATCGAAGCCCCCGATGCTGTTCCAAAATAATAGGAGAGATAAATCCCCCCAATGGCAGACAATACCGCAAAAACACAAGACAGCGCCATCATGGCCCCCAAGCGCTCTGTCAAAAGTCGGGCAGCAGCCACCGGAATGACCAAAAGGGCATTGGTCAATACCGTCCCCACGGCCTGGATACCGACCACGACGGTAAAAGATAAAAAAAGCAATATGCCGTAATGCAAGGCCTTGACGGGCATGCCGATGGTCTTGGCATAATCAGGATCAACGGAAAATAATTTCAACTCTTTATAAAACAAGAATAAAGCAAGCAAAGAAACAGCGGCGATGAGCATGATCAAATGCAAATCCCCCTCTGTCACCCCCAAAATATTCCCAAAGAGCATCGAAAATAAATCCCTGAAGGATTTGGTCGTGCTGATAAGTAAAATGCCAAAGGCAAACATGATGTTCGGGACCATGCCGACCAAGGTGTCTTCATACACCGATTCATCACGGGCCAGGTAACCAATCCCTAAAGCGGTCATGACTGTCGCGATCAAGGCCCCGGCAAAAAGGCTCCCCCCCATCAGATAGGCGATGACAAGTCCCGGTAAAGCGCTATGCGTTAAGGCGTGGCCTACCACGGCCATGCGCCTCAAGACAACAAAGGTCCCCAAGGCCGCGCAAACGACACCGATGATCACGGCCGCGAGAATGGCACGCTGGATAAAGACATATTGTAAGGGGTCAGTTAAATAGTGCATAAATTTATGGATTCCCGCTTTCGCGGGAATGACATGGGATTTTTTAGGTGCAATCGCAATCGTTGTGGATTGATTCTTCTTTTTGGTCCGGGCTTTTGATCCTCTTACCGTCTTTTAAATAAATAGCATTATCATAACGCCCTTCTTCCTGGTCATAATAATGGGTCGCCACAATCACGGTCTTGCCCTGGGCCTTGATCTTTTGTAATACTTCCCCGACTGTCTGGCGGGTGCTCGCGTCAACAGCGTTGAGCGGTTCATCCAACAAAAGCAAATCCGCGTTTTGGGAAAGCGCGCGGGCAATCAAGACCCTTTGCTGCTGCCCGCCGGAAAGTTTGCTGATCTGCCTGCCGGCTAAATCCCAAACATTCATTTCCTTAAGGGCATGGCGGGCGATTTCAACGTCCCTTTGCGAAGGGCGCTTAAACCAACCCAGATAAACATATCTCCCCATCACCACCAAATCCAAGACAGAGACCGGAAAATGCCAGTCGATCTCACTGCGCTGGGGCAAATAAACCACCCGGTGATGGCAGGCACCTAAGGAATGGCCAAACACCCGGATAAGCCCGCGCCGTACGGGTAAAAGGCCGCAAATGGCCTTAAATAAAGTAGATTTACCCGCCCCATTGGGCCCAACCAGGGCGAGGCTCGATCCAGCCGGAACACGGATATCAAAATCTTGAAGGGCAAATTTCTCTTCTGAAGAATAGGATACAGCCAGGCCCTTTATTTCTAAGGCCGGGGCCTGGGGGTCAGGCGTGCTGTGCTGGTGTTGGCAATAAGGAACTTTCATTTTAATATGATAACATTGGACAGCCGTATTTAAAAATGTATTTCCATTCTTACCATAAAAACACTGGCATTTTTAGTTGAATCCACACCATTGGGACGCACGACATATTGGATATCAGGCTGCACATGGATATCATTATTAATTTGGATTTGATATGTCCACTCATAAACTGTTTCATTACGGTCTTGTCCCGTTGCAACGCGCATTTTATTGCTGATAGATGCATTGGTAAAAGCTACACCTGTTACATCTTGGGGACGACCGGGTATCAGGCCGGTATAATTAAACCCTGCTGCCTGCGATTGCTGGATGGTATTACGGTCTTTAGGCGCACCACCGCCGACAAAGAATACATTAAGGCCTTCTGTATCGCTCACTTGAAATACCCTCTGGTCAAGCATCGCGTAAGCCCCATAATTACCGTCGACAGAAGAATCATCATGCACATCCCGGCTGTTATACCAAAAACCTGATTTAAATGTCCCTGCCAATCCTCCGGCAAAAGGCAATTTATAATGGTACTGACCTTCCTCAATGCTTAAGAGGCCTTCATTATTTCCAAAGTGGGTGCTATGGGCGTTAACATCACTATTTAAAGGATCCCCTTGGAAAAATCCCGCCAGGAAATCAAAATTCTCATTAGGAGAATATTTAAGCCTTACCGCCGGAGCGGGCTCGGGATAAATAGCCGCGCTATTGTTATTGATCCACATCGAGGGTGCAAGATTAAGGGAACTGTTAATATAAAGGTTGCCGGAATCACTGACTAAAAATTCTGCGTTTAAGTCAATCAAGCCAAATTTAACTGAAAATCGATTTTCAAAAAGATTTGTGCTGAACCAGCCTTCATAAATACGCGTTGAACGGGTGGCTTCAATGTCGCTGACTGTTTGCAGATCACCAACCAAATGGTCAGCCGTGGGCTTTAAACCCCCATGGGCATTAAACACATCAAGATGTATGAGCCCCCCTTTAAGTAAACCGGCTTTCTCTAAATCTAATTCACTGACAAAGTCAAAACGCCCCAACCAAGTGTCCTTATCAAGAAGCCCTCCTTTATAAACACTGACATAATCTTCAATAGCATGCAGGTCAAAGGTAAGCCCTTTGGATGCCAAAAAATCCCGCTGGCTTTTGAAAAGAATGCCCCCATCAGCCCAAGCATCACTTAGGGACAAAATAAAAACAGATATACCTATAAAAAAACGAAGCATATGCTTCATTTTATTTTAAATACTTCCGAAAAACCATAACATTATATTTGATCATTTTCAAATAGGTCTCTCCTTCACTGCCCTCCGGCCCCAGGGCATCGGTATATAATTCAGGCCCTACTTGGACACCGGCTTCAAGGGACAGCGTCTGGGCCAATTTAGGATTGGCCATATTCTCGGAAAAGATGGCATGGACGCCATTGGCTTTAATAATGTTTAACAAATCGACCGTTTGGCGGGCGGAGGGGTCCGCGGCCTCTGTGGTTGCCGATGGGATAACAGCGCCAATGATCTTAAACCCATACGCGTTGGCAAAATACCCAAGCGCGTCGTGATTGGTGACTAATTTGCGTTTATCGACGGGAATGAAGGCGACTTCTTCCCTGACCCAGGCATCCAGGGTTTTTAATTTTTTAATATAGGCATCCGCGTTGGCCGCGTATTTGTCCTTCTGCGCGGGGTCAATCGCGATCAGCGCGTCACGTACATTTTGGGTATAAAGGACCACATTGCTGACATCCTGCCAGGCATGAGGATCTGTTTCCTGAAGGTTATCTTCGAAAACCCTCGGGGTGACACCTTGGGAAACGATGATCCGTTTGGCCTTTGAGCCGCTGGCCGCGTATAATTTATCAAGCCAATGTTCCAAATGCAGGCCATTTTCAAATATAATCCGCGCCTTGGCAATGTTCACGGAATCTGTGGGGGTTGGTTCATATTCGTGGGCATCGCCGTTGGGCCCGACCAAAACAACCAAATCAAGCCCGTCCCCCGCCACATTCCTGACCACATCACCGATGATACTGATGGTCGCGACCGCCTTGATTTGATCCGCGCGGGCGCTGCCCAAGGTAAAACTCATAAAAAACATTAAACACCATAAAATCCGTCTCATAAAACATCCCCCCTTTGTTTAATTGAATGAGGCATCATACCGCAGACTTGGCTTTTTGTAAATAGAAACATTTTCTATTTGTATTATAAAAAAAGCATTCCCTCCCCCTTGAGGGGAGGCCTGCCGCTCTCTGCGGCATGCAGGCTATAGAATTTGCAATAGCATAGCTCGGTTAGGGAGGGGGGCACAAGCAGTTTCAAAACAATATTTTACGGTGCTTACTCTTATAAACATCATACTCCTTTTGAATTTCCGCGGCTTTTACATCATTGCCTGTTTTCCGGTAGCATTCAAGTAAACTACCAAGCAAGGCTTGCATACTGTTCAAACTGCGAAAACCTAGTGTGCCATGACGGTATTTCAGAATGTCCGCGTCTAATAAAGCAGCGGCCCGTGGCCCTGCAGAGCGGACACGCTCAAAACATTCACTGGCTTTTAAAAACTCACCCTTGGCAAAATACGCCTGACCTAATTCATAGGAAGCCGCCCCCCTATCTTCAGGATTGAGTCCTAATACTTTCTCAAATGCCCTGACACTCATGTCCATCCGGGCCATGTCTTTGTAGGCATACCCCAAAGAGGTCCATGCCTTAATATTCTCCGGGTCAATAATGATGATCTTTTGGCAAACGCGGACCGCGTCACTATAGGAAGCATTCGCGCTATAGGACGTGACCCGGACAAGCATTTGGCCCGCCAAAAATGGCCGTAAAAGCACCAATAATACACCGACGATCATCCCTGACAAAAGCCATCGATGGGACAGCTTCATGGGATGATGATCATGGGTCTCTCCGTGCGCGTGATCATGAGCACAAGCGCAAGTTTCAGGATGAGGATTTGTCATAGGCAATCCATTAAGAAAGGGCCATTAAAAATATCCCGGAAACAATTAAAATATTCCCGACACCAAAACTGATGATCCCCTCTAAATGCTGGGTCTTTTGAAGTAAATTCTTCAATAAGGCACTCGAGAATCCAATCGCTAAAATAGGGAGGCTTTGGCCTAGGGCAAAACTAAAAAAGACCACACCTGAATAGAGCAATGAGCCTTTAATGGCGATCAAAGAGGCAATAAGGAGTAGCACAGCCCCGCAGCAAGGGCAGGCCGGTATCTCCAGAAAAGCAAAAAGAATTCCAAATATAAATGCCGAAGGCATGCTTTTGACGCCCTTAACCGCATTTTCACAACGGGCATTGATCCCTCCTGTCCCAAAGGAGATCAACCCGGAAAAAAAAAGCCCGGCCGTCACCATCAAGAGACCTAAAACCAGATAAAGATACCGGCTGATGGCCACGAGCGAGGAGGCCATATGGGCCATGGCCCCCAAAAGCATGCCGATCAAGGTATAACTGATGATAAGCCCACAGGCAAATGCCACGGACAGAAAAAATCCCCGGTGTTTTGAATGCGCGCTTGAGGAAACAAGCCCCAATAAGACCGGCAAGCGGGCCAGGGTGCAGGAACTTAAAGAAGCCACTGCCCCGGCAAAGGCCACGGCTATCAGGACTTCTAATAATGATCCTCGTAAGAGGATGTTTTGGATATAGGTGGTCATATTTACTGGCAAGCCTTACAAATGCCGTTGATTTGCATGGAATGGCTTAAAATTTTATAACCCTTAACAGCTTTGATATCAGGAAAATGGCATACAGGGAAATCATCCACCTTGCCGCATACGACACAGACTATGTGATGATGGTGATGCCCGCTGTGATCATGGCACAGGGCATAATAGCGCTTACGCTCATCACGGTCAATCCTTATCAAAATCCCTTGTTTGACAAAAAGGTCCAAATTGCGGTAGATGCCAGGCAAGCCTGACTGCTTAAAGGTCTTTTTTAAATGCTCCCAGATAAACTCCGGTGTCAGGCATTTATCTTCTTTATCGAAAAGGTCCAAAATGGCCCGGCGCTTAGGGGTTATTTTAAAATGGCCTTTTTTTAACTTGGTAAGATGATCAACGGAATTTTTCATTTTAAAAATTTTAATTTCAAAAGGGCCACGTAGATACACAGGGCCCCAAAGGTAGTAAAGCTATAGGCGCAGCCTAAATTTTCCGATGTTTTGCCCGTAAAATCTTTGGACATAATATTAATAAGGAAAACCCCGGCAATCAACAAAAATAAAACAAACCAGTCCCGGCCTTTGACCACGATCAAATATTGTACTAATAACATAAAAGGAAAAATCAAAGAAACAAAATTGACCATCCAGCCGTTAGGGTTAAACAAGGCCATGCAAATTAAAAGCATGGCGATGTCAATGCCCCACTCTTTGGGCTTTGCGGGTCCGGGCATAAAGACCATTGCATACAGTAAAAAGGCCGCCAGGCGGCCTAACATAAGCGCCTGGTTAAAATCAAAAGCAGTGACATTGACATGGTATTGCGACCATGAAAAAAACCTGATGAACAAAGAATAGATGGATTGGTTCTTGGAATAAAGATAAGAATATTGGTCCAATGAGGTGCTGATGATCGACGGAAGCCAAGAGCTTAAATAAAAAATGTTCTTCTCCCAGCCGACACCCAAGGCCGGAAGGACCAAAAAAAGAATGATAAAGAAAATGGACCAACAAACAAGCTTAAATTTCCTCTGAAAAAGCAAATAAGGTAAAAAAAGAAACGGTGTGTATTTGATCAAAATGGCAGCGGCAAAAAAGAACCCTGCCCAAAGGTCCTTGTCCTTGCGCATAAAACTTAAAGCCGCCAGGACCAAGGCGCACATGAGGATCGTGACCTGCCCCGAATCCCAAACTAAAAAAACATAGCGCACAGAACACAAAGCCACCAGGGCATAGGCCCAAAAACGCTGCCGGTCTAAAAATGATGCGGCCAACGGATAACCGCGCGCGAAATAATAAGACAACCGGAAGAAAATAAGCGTCGATAAAAAATTGACCGCGAAAAAAACCGCTGCTGAAATTTTTATCGAAACCAAGGACAAGGGGGCAAAAACAAAGGCAAAAAACGGGGAATATTTAAAAGGGGTTATTTCTTGGCTTTCACGGAAATAAATATTTTTCCCCGCCAAAAAATCCTGGCCGGCTTTATAGTAGACCCGGAAATCACAATAATGCCGCGCGGGAACCCGGTCTAAATACCTTGCTAATAAAGCGCAAAAAACAATTAAAACCATTAAGATCAATGGCCAATTTCTTTTTATATTCATATGCTTGTGCATTATGCTGTTATTGGTTGACCGGGATGTTCCAGAGCTCTTTGGCGTATTCCCTGATCGTGCGGTCAGAGGAGAAATAACCGCTTTGGGCCACGTTGATGATGGATTTTTTTGTCCATTCATCACGGTCCAAATACAATCTTGAGACCTCATCCTGGGCCTGGCAGTAGCTTTCAAAATCAGCGCATACCAGGTAAGGGTCATGGTGCGACAGCGACTGGACTAGAGGGGAAAAAAGTTTGATGTCGTGCGGGCTGAAAAAACCGCTGTGCATGAGTTTAAAAATTTCTTTGAGCACCGGGTTTTTCTCGATGTAGCTTTGCGGATGATAGCCTTTGTGCTTAAGGGCCTCCACCTCATGGGCCTTAAGGCCGAAAATAAATATATTCTCCTGCCCCACTACACCGGCCATTTCGATATTAGCGCCGTCAAGCGTGCCGATGGTCAACGCCCCATTCATCATGAATTTCATGTTACCGGTGCCTGAAGCTTCGGTCCCGGCGGTGGAAATCTGCTCAGAGAGATCACTGGCGGGAAAGATCTTTTCCGCCAGGGAAACGCGGTAATTTTCCAGGAACACGAGCTTGATCTTATCATTCACGCTTTTATCACGGTTGATGATCTGTGCAATGCTGTTAACAAATTTAATCGTTAATTTGGCCGTATGGTACGACGGGGCCGCTTTGCCGCCGATCATAAAGGTGCGCGGATGGATAAATTCCTGTGGCGCATGTTTCAGCCTCAGGTATTGTGAAATGATATAAAATGCAAACAGGATCTGGCGCTTGTACTCATGGATGCGCTTGATCTGTACATCAAAAATAGATTCAGGGTCAAGTTTGATGTCCATGCTGGAGTGGATATACCGCACCAGGGATTCCTTGTTTTGTTTCTTGATGGTCATCCACCGTTCACGGAAAGCCTTGGTATTTTTAAGGGAATTTAGTTTTTCCAACTTGGTCAAGTCCATGACCCAAGCCTCGCCCAGCTTCTCCATTAAAAGCGAAGATAAGCGCGGATTGGCTTTCAGGAGCCAACGGCGCTGGGTGATGCCATTGGTCTTATTGTTAAACTTCTCCGGATATAATTCGTAAAAGTCCTTAAATAGTTTTTCTTTGAGAAGGTCAGAATGCAGTTTCGAGACCCCGTTGACAAATGAGCTGCCGACAATGGCCAAATAGGCCATGCGGATCTTTTTAGGACTGCCTTCCTCGATGATCGACATGCGCCGCAAGCGGTCATTGTCACCGGGATAACGCAGGGCCACACTTTTTAAGAAATGAGCGTTGATATCATAAATGATTGCTGTATGCCGCGGTAAAAGCTTTTCAAAAAGATCAATGCCCCAGCATTCCAGGGCCTCGGGCATTAAGGTATGGTTGGTGTAAGCAAAAACCTTCTGCGTCATCTCCCAAGCCGTCTGCCATTCAAAGCCATGTTCATCCAGCAAGAGCCGCATCAGCTCCACAATCGCCAGTGTCGGATGCGTATCATTTAATTGGATGACAATTTTTGAGGCAAGATCATTAAGATCAGGATTTTCAGACTTAAAGCGCCGTAAAATATCAGACATGGAAGCCGCGGTAAAGAAATATTCCTGCTTTAAGCGCAATTCCTTGCCCTGGCTGATATCATCGGAAGGGTATAGGACCTTGGAAATATTCTCAGAAAGGATTTTCTTATAAACAGCCTGCTCATAATCACCTGATTTAAAATAATCGAAATCAAATTCTTCCGTCCCCCGTGCCGACCAAAGGCGCAGGGTATTGACAACATCATTTTTATAGCCCGGAACGGGAAAATCATAGGGTATGGCCAGCACATCCTGGGTGTCGGCCCACAGATGCCGGGTGAGTCCTTTGGCCCCCTGTTCTGCCTGCGTCTTTCCGTAAAAATGGACCTTAACAGCATTTTCCGGACGGGCAAATTCCCAAGGGTTACCAGAACGCAGCCATTCATCCGGAAGTTCTACCTGAAAGCCATCCTTGATCTTTTGGTTAAATATCCCATAATCATAACGGATCCCATACCCATGCGCCGGTATCCCTAAGCTTGCCATAGAATCCAGGAAACACGCGGCCAGCCGCCCCAATCCGCCGTTGCCCAGTCCCGCGTCCATTTCCTCTTCACGGACAGTTTCCAAGTCCAATCCCAGGTCATCAAGGGCATCGGTGACATGCTTCTCAATGCCTAAATTGTACATATTATTGCCCATGAGGCGTCCGATCAAAAATTCCATGGACAAATAATAGACCCTGCGGACATTCTTTTTATGGTAACCCTGCTGGGTCTTGATCCACCGCTCAACGATCCTGTCCCGGATAGCCAAGGACAGGGCCATAAAATTATCATGCATCGTCGCGGTGTATTGGTCTTTGGAAAGCGTGTATTGCCGGTTCATCTGAAACGACAATTTTAAGGCAGCCTTGGTCATTTCTTTCTTGGAAACAAACCAATCTGCCGGTTTTTTTGCTGGGGACGCCATGGTTCACATTCAATCTTGCTATTTTGAAGCGGTTGCAGCTGCCGGTACAACAGCAGGCACAGCCACTGCAGCTGGTTGGGCCAATTTTCTACTTAAAGCATCCAGTTCATTCCTGGTGTCCGTTAAAGTTTTCTTCAGGTCTTCATTTTCTTTTTGCTTTTCCATTAATTGGCCGAAAAGGAATCTTATTTTATCATTCTTCCGTAAGACCACATTAGAAATGGAAGTTGAATAATTCTTAAAATCAATGGCCCTTCTGGCGTTAAAATCCCTGACCAAAATAATAATAATCGCGAAAAAAGCAAGCACCACTAAACAGGCTAAAACATCAATTTTCTTATTTTCCACTTTGTCTCCTCCTTGGTCCCCTTGTTGACAGGGCAGTTTAAATGTGTTAAAAATAATTTCAATAAATTATAAAGCAAGAAGGTTTCACTTACAAGGATTCTGTAGGATATTTACCGGCAAAGACTTAGGGAAGGTGCAGGGGAAAATTCTCATAACTTTCCAGGCGGAGCATAGACGATCAATTCTCCTTTAAACCTCAACAAGGTGTCCCCATAATAACGGAACACCTCTGTCCTGGCATTAATGATGGCATCAGCCCCTCTTTTTCTGGCGATTGCTTTCGCCTGAACGGTCAAGCCCGCGGGATTGACCCCGCTGCCGGCAAAACCTTCAATGACCACCTTCCCAATCACATAGTAGGGATTAGCGGTACCCAGGGCTTGGGGATTAGAATAAACATTTATTGTAAATGAATCATCCTTAGGGGGATAACGCTGGTCAGTATAATTGACATACCTTGAACTAGTCGCACATCCCACTAAAAGCAATACAAATAACCCTAACAAAAATATTTTATTTTTCATAAAAATACCTTACTTTCCATACATGACCTGAAGTTGGGATACCTTGGGAAATTCATCATAAAATTCCCCCTGAGGCCCTACAAACCCTTTGCCTGATTTCTTAAGCAGCACAGCTGTATATCCCCCTTTATCATTAGGGATATTAATGGTAAATGAGTCCTCTGTACTTGCGTTTGCAGGGGCTGCTGTTATAGCCGCTGCCTGGATGACCGGCCCTGTTGCCCCGGCAGGCGTTGACACGGCCTGATAGCCATACTGGGTGTAAATATAGTAAACCCCGTTATTAACATAATACGTGACCCCATTGATAAGGACCGGTTGATAATCTGAAGAAACAACGGCCACATCCGGGTAATAATAAGGATCAGGATAATACGGGTAGTAATAGGGATTGCCGTAATAATACGAGCCCGGCCACACCCCGAAATTAAGGCCAATATAGGCGCGATCATGCCCATGCCAGGCATAGGAAGGCGTTGGCCGCGTGATTAATAAACCTAGCACCAATAAAACAAAAAATATTTTTAGTGTAATTTTCATCTTACCCTCCTAAATGACATAACGTAAATGTCAAAACTTTTAGCTTCTAATCTTCTTATCTGTAATACTGCCAGGGATTTTTGATTTTTTGACTTGCCTCCCCCCAGAGAAACAATTATCCTGTTCTTTATGGAGGCAAAAACTATGAATCAAATCCCTCGTTTTGTTGTCTGGATCTGTGCCAGATTTAACCGGGAACAGATCGAACTTATCGTCAAAGAACTGTCGAATATCCTGAAGAGCAAACAGGATTTTCCAACCAAGCCTAAAGACGCATTCAAAGAACAACATCCGAACTACCGCGAGTATACCGTCGATCCAACTCCGCCATTGACGGAACCCGCTAAAAAAAAGACCAAAATTTAGATTACCGGACACTGCTTGAGGCGTATCAAGCTAAACATGGCCGTCCACTCAAGCCAGTCAAGATTCAAGACGGGCATCCCGTCCCTCAGAGTGAACAATGCCCGTTCTGCAATGCTCCTCACACATACCTGTACTACAACAACGGCAAAGCACGATCACAACTCCGTTGTAAGGTCTGCTCATCAAATTTTAACGTCGACAATCGTTATAAAAGAGCGGCTAAAGCTAAATATTACTGCCCATATTGCAGCGGCGCGCTGTTCCGCTGGAAAACCCAGATCGACGTCATCATTCACAAATGTTGCAACGATAACTGCCCCCATCGTCTTAATGCGCTTAAGCAACTTAACCCGGCGGAACAAAATCTTAGAAAATCAAAATCTTCCCAGTTCAAACTTTGTTACATTTACCGCGAATATTTGTTCCAAGCCAAAGATCTTGTTGTGCCATCGCCTCTAAAACCTACCGTCGACATCCGTAAAATCTACAATTCACCAAATGTTTTAGGACTTATTCTCTCATTCCTCGTCTCCTTCGCCATCAGCGCCCGTAAAACCGCCTACATCATGCGCGTCATGTTCAACATCAACGTCTCTTACCAAACCGTCCTCAACTATGCCGAATCCGCAGCCTATCATTGCCACCAGTTCAACATGCGCTTCAAAGGCCCAATCGACAATGAATCCGCCGGGGATGAAACCTATATTAAAATTGCCGGTAAGACCGCCTTCGTCTTTTTGTTCACATCGTCAAAGAAGCACACCATCACGTCCTACCTCGTCGCGGATAATCGCGAAACTCTGCCCGCCACCATTGCCATGAACGAAGCTATTCGCACCGCTGAACCCGACCAAAAACTTACACTCATCACCGACGCCAACCCGTCTTATACTGCTGGCGCCATGTTCCTCAACGAAAAACGCGACAAAAAGCATCAAATCACTCTCAAACAAGTCACTGGCCTCCAAAACCTCGACGAAACATCTGCTGAGTTCAGACCATTCAAACAAATTATTGAACGGCTCAATCGTACTTTTAAGTTCCACGTCCGTCCATTCTGTGGCTTCAAAGCCTCCAACGGTGCCCTCGCCATGACCACGCTCATCGTGACCCACTACAACTTCCTACGGCCACACATGACGCTCGACTACAAAGTTCCCATCGAGCTTCCAGAACTCCAACCCATCTCAACAATCCAAGGCCGATGGGCCAAAATCCTATCTATGACCGCCTGATCATCCAATTGTCAAAGAACATCTCACTCTAAATTAATTCTCTTAAAGATTGCTTCGGCCTACGGCCTCGCAATGACACCAAAAAATGTTTATTCCTTCACAAAATCTTTCATAAATCAAACCCTTTGTCATACATATTCTTCATAGAACTTTTGACACTATCGACATAACTGACATCTTTAATTCTAATACCATTAAATCCAGAGGTCAATTTCTTTATTCCCTCCACCACTTAGACAATAATAATCCCCCATAAGTTCCCTGCCTGACTCAAATATTAGGGACAAATTTGTCCCTGATGCCTAAAAAATAACGTTCAAGCGTGTTGGTGCTTAGCGCCCCAATACCAATGCAGCTGGCAAAACAAGCCACAATAATCAACTCAGGGGGAATTGTACCGATCCATATTTTCCAAAACTCCAAAACCAAATAATGCCACAGGAAGATCCCATACGAATGCCGCCCCACCCATTGAAAACTTCTAAGCCTGGCAAAAAGTGAAAAACCTTGATAGGCCGCGAATAACAATAAGCCCACGGACAAATACCCCAAGGTATATAAATACCAGTCCCCCCAATAATAACTCCAGTCCAGGTCAAGGAATAACCGGTAAAAGATCACCATCCCTGCCATCCAAAATAATGCCCCGCATACCCTGCTTTTTTTCCATCGGGACCAATAAGGCTCCAAAAGCGCCAACAAACAGCCAAAAGAAATGGGGCCAAGATTAGCGGTGATTGTCCAATAAGGAGTTGTAGAACGTAATGGCCAAACAATAAACGGCTGGCTTGTTTTAGAGCAATAAACCCTTATTAAAGTGGATATCAACATGAAGAAGATACAAAGGCCAATCAATACCTTGCGCCTATCATGAATCCGGGGGATTGCCCCGTTTACAGCCAAAATAAACAAAGGACAGAAAAAATAAAACTGTTCCAGCACAACCAGGGTCCAGGTGTGCGCTAAAAGGGGATTAAGCGGGAAATAATTTTGCAGGAACAATAAATGGTATACCGCGACTGTCAGGGCATCGATAATCCCAACATGGCCCTGCAAGAAGTAAATACCTATGCTAAAGAGCACCAAAAGGCCATAACAGGGGTAAATCCTGAAGAAACGCCGTTCATAAAAGTGGACGACATTTCCCGCGTGGATCTCTTTGCGTAAAAGCATTCCCATGATCAAAAATCCGCTGATCACAAAAAAGAATTCCACCCCGAGAACCCCCTTTAACTGGCTGATAAAATACTTAAGCCCCAAATAAAGGTTCGTTAAATTGATCCCCAAAACCTCATAAGACTTAAAATAAATCCATTTGAGGATAGGCGGATTGCTGACAAATAAATAATCGAGGGTAAAAGCCCGGCGGATATGGTGGGCCAAAATCATAATGATGGCAATCGCCCGGAAACCATCCAGGAAAGGATAGTAGACCTTGGGGGCAAGAAGGCCGGTACCGGTCGATTTAGGGTTCTTCTTCCTATGGGGCATTTAGAGTGCTTTTCCATATAAGATTTTTATACTTTATAAGTTTGACAATATAAAAACCCTGAAAGTTCCCAAAATATTTATTTTTTAACGTCTTTATTATGGGGCGCGAACGACGTGATCACGTCATGGCGGGGTTTCGTCTTGCTGACTGAGACGCTTTTTCTTTGAACGGCGTGTTGTGTGGTGGGCTTGTGAAAGCCAATCGAGTAGGGCGTGACAATATGGAATTGC